>Ga0105239_10000224_pt1 | contig 83426 bp, 95 predicted proteins | sample KBSC44metaG_FD_92761 | JGI IMG/M metagenome (GOLD analysis project Ga0105239, IMG submission 92761) | Corn rhizosphere microbial communities from Kellogg Biological Station, Michigan, USA - KBS C4-4 metaG | ecosystem: Host-associated > Plants > Roots > Rhizosphere > Soil | place: Michigan, USA...
CGACGACGACGATGACGATGACGACCACCCAGTCAGCCTCCGCCAGCACTGCCTGCACTCCCTGTAGACGAAGCGCACGCCGTAGAAGCAGCAGTAGCCGATGAAGCACACCACCCACTCGCACGGCGCGTACACGGCCTCGAGGATCCGGCCTAGCTTCTGCCGCAGCCACGGCTGCCTCGGTGGTCGCCATACGTACGTCAGCTCCTTCTCGAGACATTCGGGACATTGCACGGGCGGATAGTGCAGCATGCGGGCGACGTCGTCGTTGCTGGTAGAGGGGGCGTTGCTGTTGGTAGCGTTGGGGGTGGCGCTCGCGCTCGCGCCCGTGCTGTCGTTGGTGCCATTAGCCCTCGCATCAGCGATGGCGTTGAGGGCCTTGGTGCGGCAGACATCGCAGCACAGGATACTGCTGTCGTCAACACCGGTTTGGCACCAATCATTCAACAGCTGCGCATATCGGGCACGCTTGCTCATGCCATCCCAAACGTCCTTGTCGACCCTCACTTTGATGCTCCAGCGCGGCGTCTTCTTCAGCGACATGCGGCTGCGGAAGTAGGCCTCGTCGCGCGGCAGGATCTTGTGGCACCGCGAGCAGTATCGCAGCTTGTCCTTCGGTATCCATCCGTGCGCGAGCCGCAGGATCAGCGAGTAGGATTCGGGCAGGAAGCCTGTGTATCGGTGGTCCGAGAAGCGGTTCCATGTTGCTGGTGAGAGGCGCGGTGCCGACAGGATGTGTGATGTAAGTGTTTTGCAGGTCAATGCGAGGCAGACTCGGTCGACGGGGTGCAGGTGCCATGCTATCTCGTGGATGAGTTCTGCTGGGAGGTCGGTGATTGACGTTGGCTGTCGGGTTCGTGGAGGTGAAGGCGTGGGTGCGGGTGCGGGTGCGGGTGAGGCTGGCTGTCTATCTGGTGTCGGGTCTGGTGGTGGTTGCGCCCTGACAGTCTCGGATGGATTGGGCTCGTGGGTGGGTTTCAAGTCGATCTAGTCACATATAGCGGGCATTCGTGAGCCATTGCCATGTTTGATATCTTTAGCCTTCATGGCTGTGGACCTCTTTCTTACCTGGGTTGGCACACGTAACAAAATCAGGCGGTCTTGTTCATCACGACACCAGCCAGCCGACGACCACTGACTGCATCGCAGAGTCCCGCACTGGACCTTTTTACGGTCTCGCATCGCATCTGGGATAGATACGATACATGTAGGGTTGATCAGTGATGTATTTGAGACCGGGCTTCTAGAAGAAAGGTCGAATTCGAAGGATGTGCATGGGAAAAAAAGAGGATTGACGATACGGCTGGGTTGGAGAGGCTGAGATGGGATGGAGGGATGAAATAAATGAATTAGTCAATTAACTACTCGCAAGGTAGCCAGATAGCAGGTAGATCAGAATGCTGTGCACCACGGTGCAGTGCAGAGCAGCATGGCAAGCAATAGTACTGGCAATGAACAGCGAGGCAGGGCTGACTGAGCAAGGTTCATGCTGGTTGGTGCCTAACTCAGTATCAAGGCTGTTCTCGGTTGGGGGGTTCGTGAGGCCCAATACCGAAAAAGTAGCAGGTTTGGAGTCAGTCGATAGTCGATAGTCTGGAGGCTGGACCGCTACAACGCTGCTCAATGGCTAACGTCCCAAACTCGAGAAGCAGAACAGTGTGCCTGAATTGGGGAATGGATTGGAAGATCAAATAAACAAACGAGTAAGAGAGTTGCAGCCTAACTTGAAGACCAGAGGTAGCAGAGCGATCACCAGTAGTGGTACTATTAGTGGCCGTCGTGGATAAGACTTCGTACCTGCCTTGACCTCTGTTAGGGTTCGCCCAGCAGACATTGGCATCCACAAGGATTCTGTGCTTTTGCACTGCTTTTCCCTTCCTGTTCCTTTTCTCTGATGATTGGGAGGACGCTGGAGGATCCTTGGTCAGATGAGTATGTCGACGACATGCCTGGTGCCGAAGCAGATGCTGCCTTGTGTACTCTCTTGCAACGTATATCAGTTGTCATTTATTGCTGCCTTCGCGGGCGTTCACCAAAGTTCTTCAGGTGCCCCGCAGTCACGATAGCGGGCGTCAGGTTCCAGGCGTCGTCGTGTCATGACTCATGGGGGCAGCCTTGCACATGACTCGCCAGAGAGGAGAGCTGGTCACGTGTGGAGGGGTAATTGCATTACCGAGTTTGTGCTCCGCCGATGATTGACTACTGTCAAACATTTAACACGCGAAGCGCACCGTCCGAGTACGTTTCCCTTTCAATTGCGGCGATCCTCACTCTTTATGGTTGATGGGGATCGAATCTCAATCGTAATATCCATTGAGTTTGATCTGGAGTCTTGCGGTGCTGCGTGCCGCGGATCCGTGATTTCCCAACCTAGACCCTACTCAGTAATACGTGATCCATTTAGGGGATCCACGATTCGCGATCCGGCTGTTTTTAGCACGGACGATTCCCCTGAGTGTCATTCGCATGAATCGCATCTTGTCGGCAAACTCGAATACGCGCAAACTTCTATCCTAACAACAGAGCGTGGGGGCTGAATCACTTGGTGAAATTGTCTACGCCCTCGGGTACAGAGAACAGAGCACCTAGTAACCTCGGTAGGTACGGTCAAGCCACTCCCATGCTAACCCGCACGCTACCTAGGCATGTTAGACTTCGATACAGCGGGTTATCCCTGGTCCAACACTACTGACAGCGCTCCGAATTGCTTCTGGTATACCTCCGTATTCCGTACCATTGCTTCAAACCGGTGAGCACTCGAAGGGAACAATCATTCCCCCGAACGGCCAAAACAGAAATTACTCATCAAAACTCATTACAACGTGCATGATTCCCATTCCGGGTATCTGCCTCCTCTACAATCCACACGTTTCACTGGGCATCCCTCTACCGAGACACTCGTGCTCCAAGGTAGCCTGTCTGGACGGCTGTGGTGAACTCCAGCCCCTCTTCTGGATTCGTTATGCCATCTCCTTTCCAGGTGGCAGCACGGAGCACGGGGTATTGGTGCTGGTTGTGCAATTATCTGACAAAGGAGACTTGACCTTCAGCCACATTTCTATTGAATAATGACAAGGTGGAGACGATGTGTCAAACCATCGAACGCGATGCGAAAGACTTTGTTACAACACAGTTGTCTAGCCTTAAGCAGCACACTGCCTCTTCCCCTGCTGGCGACCTCGACCGTCCTTCGGGGCGAGTAGATGACAGCGCCAACGGTCATAAGCCAACCAAGCAACAAGCCATCTCAGCCTTCGCTCAGGGGAAATTCGACCTTTTCCCAGATGGGGCAAATGCGGCTTTAACATAGAAGCCCAATTGGTTGGAAAGCTAACAAGCTCCACAACAGGATGGCACCCCGATGGCTTCTTTTCAGCCATTTGACCAACTTCGTATGGTCCTCCGCCTTTTCTATTGTTGTGGCACTACAAGCCACTTCTCGGTCGCTTCGCTTAACTCCATCGAAGTTTCACTGCAATTGTCCACTATCCTCTTTGCGTCCAGGGGACTGGTATCTCCGACCAGGGAACAGAACCTCATCGCCGACGAAGCTCCATCATCGATTCATCCGGGCCACGAGGCACTAAATTTGGGAATATGTCTTTCAATCCTGATTCGTTCTCGTCCACATGGGACTGGGCTAATGCAGGCACCAGGCTGGACTCCTTTTGTTCGAGGACCTGACTCTCCTCATTGCCATCCTCTAGAACAATTCTCAACCCACTCATACCCTGCGGATCCCTTCGGCGCCTGCAACGTATTATTCACCTGGTCTCCTTTGTCGCTTCATGCTCATTTCCCTTCTGCCGGGAATGACGGTTTACCGAACCACCCTCAAATTTGCGTATGAGGCGTCAGCGGTAATTGATACCTCAATATTATTGATGACTACTGAGGCGGTGCTGAGCGCAAACCCAATGATCGATGGAGCGTTCCATCCATCACATGATTGATGTGTGGACGCAACTGCGATATAGCAGTCATGGCAATCCTCCTGGCTCCCGTCTCCCTTTCTTTCCTTCCACACTTTTGTCGCAGTCATTCGTTGCTTAGATTAAGCATAGTCACTCTTTCACCATGCCGTCCTCATCACTCTTTCTGAGGTCGAGCACCACATTCATTTCTCTTTTGTCTTTGGCTTCCGTTTCTGTTTCTTCCGTTATTCCCAACTCCGATTTCAATGGCTTTGGTGCCAGCGACACCTATTATGCTCTTCAGTCCGATTACTCCGGAGACAAGTTCCTCGATGGCTTCACCTTCAACTCCGATGCTGACCTGACCCACGGCTTTGTCTCGTACGCCGATCAATTCCGAGGTATGCTGCTAGGCTAACAATGCCTAGATACATCGACCAGAACACCGCACTCCAGAGTGGCCTGCTCGGGTTCGAGGGTGGTTCCGTGCAATTGCGCGCCGATTCGTCCAACAAATATGATGGAAATGCCGACTACTGGTTGAAGAACGGCGTCGGCCGCCCGTCACTCAAGATCGAGTCCAATGACAAATGGACTCATGGCCTGTTCATCGTCGACCTCAAGCACGTCCCCACCACCTCGAATACTCAAGGGTGCGGCACCTGGCCTGCATTCTGGACCTTGGGCGACGGCGACTGGCCGTACAACGGTGAGATCGATATCTTCGAAGGAGCCAACAACCAGGGAACTTCTCTGTCTGCTCTCCACACTGGAAACAAGTTCACCGTCCAGCAAAGCCCCAAGGAGCAGACTGGCACCCCGAACGGCAATGACTGCCAGTACTACTCAGGACAGGCCAACTCAAACGGCGCAGGTTGCGCATCATTCGACAAGCGCTCTAGCAGCTATGGACCTGGCATGAACGCCGCAGGTGGTGGAGTTTACGCCATGGAATGGAAATCTGACGCTATCAAGATCTGGTTCTTCCCAAGAAGCCAGATCCCATCCGACATCTCATCAGGATCCCCAGAGCCAGATACGTGGGGTCTTCCCTCGGCAATCTACAACGGCCCCAACGCCAACATCGACGCAAACTTCAAGAACAACAAAGTCATTTTCGACCTCACCTTCTGCGGTAAGTTCTTCATCTTGAATAGGAATGAATACTCTCGCTAACATTGACAGGTGACTTTGGTGACGCTACCTGGAACAACGGCTGCTCCGCCATCACTGGACAGTCAAAGTGCTCTGTCTTTGTTGGAAACAACCCACAGGAGTTCTCTGAGGCATACTGGGACATCAGCTACCTGAAAGTCTACCAGATTACACAGAAGCCTCATCAAACTACCACCACCACCACCACCACCACCACCACCACTACCACTACCACCACTACTACCACCACTACCACCACCACCACCACAACGACCTCTGTCCCTACAACGACTTCCGTTGGTACCAGTTATACTATGCCCCCTTACTCAACAACCACAACCAGTGCCACTCAATCCATAACTAGCTCTGGTCCTGCAACGCAACCCTCGTCGACCACCTCAACCTGGACCCACCCGGATTTCCCTGCCACCTCTTCCTCGAGCACCGGATCTTGGGGCGGACACCCAAGCAGCTCCAGCACCAGCACCAGCACCGCCAGCACCACCAGCACCACCAGCACCAGCACCAAGCCTGGCTCACCATCTAGCACCACCACTGAGGGACAAACTTGGGGGGACTGGACTTCATCATCGACCTCAAGCAAGCCCGTCAACCCCGTGACCACCAAGTCAACCAGCTCCGATTATATCTGGAGCGACTGGGTCTCCACGACCACATCCTCCAAGCGTGTCGATCCTGCAAAGACAACCAGCACCAGTGCTGATTACGTATGGAGCGACTGGGTCTCATCAACCACCACCAAACCTGTGGATCCCGCAAAGACCAGCAGCACGACCGTTGATCACGTCTGGAGCGATTGGGTCTCCTCAAGCTCCACCACTAAGCCTGTCTCGCCTGCAAAGACGACCAGCACGAGCTCCGGGTACGTTTGGAGCGACTGGGAATCTTCAAGCAGCACCACCAAGCCTGTTGCTCCCGCTACAACCACACCAGCAGGCCAACAAGGCGGCTGGGGCGGAGCTGCACCAACCGCAACCATTGCAACCACCTACACTGTCGCACCTGTCCAGTCGACGGCGGTTGCTCCCATCCAGTCTCCCACGGGAACTGGTGTGAAGCCAGCGGTTGCCACATACACTGGCGCTGCTGGACGTACCCAGCTGAGCAGCTTCGCACTGGGCGCTGCTGGAATTATGGCCGGCGCTGTCTTGGCTTTCTAAACGTTTGAGGCCCTCTTATAGCTTTCCACAGTAGCAGGTATTGTAGCAGCGCCCTTGTGACGGAGAGTGATTGGAAATAAGAGCCATCTATGTTGGACATGCGCAGTTAGATACATCTTCAAGTTACCTACTCTGGAAGGAAACATTCGACGGCCGTCATATGCCCAAAATTTATCCTGTGTTGAAAGACCTTTCTCTTCTCTTCGGTCTCCTGACTATTCGTCTATTGACAATTATATCTACTTTTAGGGCCATGGCATGTATGAGCTTCTCGTTGACAAATGAATAATGTTAAGTTTGTGACTAGAAAACGAGTAAAGATAAAGCGGATTCTAGTTCTCGTTTCGTGTTTGTGTGTGAAAGAAGGGAGTATAAGGGCTCCTTGATAGGACGGCCCCTGGCCAATCTTAGTCAGCAAGGGGATTCAGTAGGCGTAGAGACGTAGATTCCGAACTCCTTAGGTTGCGAATGGCGAGCAATGGCGAGCAATGCTTGCCTGTCTTTGACCAGGTGGCAAGAAATTTCACTTCTTTCAACCACCCTGCTCGTACCTCTCCCAGTTCTGCTGCCCATTTGACAGCAGTAGGATTTTTGACACTGAGAGTCGAGATCTGTGTGATGAAGGATGGATATCGCCGCCTCTAAACTGGCCAAACCTTTTGTAGATCCCCAGTTCTCTGTACTGTCTCATTCTTTGAGGACCCACAAACCCATCACCCACTTAACCTTGGCTGACTCCACCTCTTCCCATCGATCTGCTTGCCCATGATAGCTTTCCAGCTGTCGAATGTCGGCGAGCTTGACCGATTGTCCCACAAGCGAATTCCCTTTGCCTAGTACCTTGTCGGTGAGAGAAGGGCCCCACATTCGAGTATTCGAGGGAGAGCCACCTAGCTGTCGACTCGCCCAGAGTGCTCGTTGATACTGGCTCATCGTCTGGAAGCACATCAGCTGGAGAGTCTCCTTATCATATGGTGTACCATCAAGTGGTCGTAAGCTGTTGACAAAGTCCTCGGACTTCAGTTCCCCCAATGGACTGCTGTTAGTCTCTGCGCGCTGGATGTTCCTAAGGTGGAGACTCATGGCGGTGGACCAACGTTGGACCTCCCTAGGTCCTACTTCTCCATCCAAGGAATCGCGAAGCAGCATTATCTCCTTTTCCACCTTCTGCGTCCATAGACAGTCAAAGCCAATCATACTCCAAGCATAGTCGCATTTGAGCCAAGTAACAGCGAAATCATCAACGTTCCCCATGCTCTCGACGATCTGGAAAATTGCCTTCATGGCATCATGAACTGCAAATGTGAGCTCTGCAGCACCACGAGCATGATAGAAGTCACACATCAGTCGCAGAAGAATGGACAGAGAGTGTGAGCTACCCAGGATATTACTGTCGCTTGCATTATTAGCGAGGCAATTCCAGAGCAGCTGCATCAAACCGGAATCTTTGAGTCTCGGCAGACTGATGAAAAGATAAAGCAAGGAATAGAAATCTTGGTCCCTGAAAAGGTCCAAGAGTGTGTTGAAGGCGCTTTCTGCGAATATCCGTCCATCTTCATTCTGCTTTTCTGCGAAAAACCAAGATGATTGGATGATCCCATTGATTGATTGGCGCGACTCGCTCACAATGTGGCCAAGATACGGTGCAATGCCACGGTTCAGAATAGGGTCGAGACTGTAATGGCGCAGAAGAAGTTGTTTAAAACCACCAATTAGACCTTGTCTGAATTTGAGAGCATCTGGTAAGGATATGATGGATGCTGGGTGGTGGTAATAGGCCGCATGCTGTGTTAATCCAAGCATGGCTTCGGGGATATTTTCCGGTGTGGTGGATCCCGTTCCTCGTGTTGCTGATCCTCCTTTGCCACTAGGAATGTCCTCCTTTCCGGTTGAGGCTCTGCTATGTTTTGATCGTTGTGGTAGGGGGGTGCGTGTCTTGTTGTTTTTGACAAAGTTCCACTGCTTCAATTTCCTCTTATACATGTGAGGTCTAACGATCAATAGATCAGCAATCGTTGGGAAATACAGTGATTGGAGGGTGAGAAATGGCTAGGTACGTAATATACTCACGTCGCACAAAACCCCTTTTCAGTCATGATCCTGATGATTTCTCTGAGTGGCTTTCGCTCGTCCATGTAGAGGCGTTGTAGTTCAGCCTTATGCTCTTCCCATATTGCAGCTGGGTGCTGGGAACTACCTCGTGGCGCATCATCCACACCCCGGAATACACCAGACACTGCATTTGTTGTGTAGCCTGAGACCATGGCGCGATAATTCCTAGAAATCCTCAAAAAGCTACCTAGGGGCTTGTGTCGTCCATGCTATGAACAAGCAGCAAAACAATACCACTCATTAAGGCTTAACCATGGCGAGTCCGAGATCGGGGGGTTTTCAGAGAGAATCTCCCTTCCGGCACCTACAAGATGGCGTATTAGTTGATCCTCAATGTCAGAGATCTACTCTTGTTCCACTCGGAGGAGTGGAAGAGATTCTGCGATCAGGCTGAGGCTCAAAATTTCAAACATATATCAAGAGCCACAATGTTTGAAAAGTGGAAACTGGCGTCCGGTAGGCCTTATTGTCCAGAGTCTAGACTCGTCCATGAATACCCACCATTAACTCATTTTGGAACCTGTCCAAACTGTTGTCCTCGGTTAATGGGGTGAGCTGGATGCATCACCATCTATTGTGCTTGCATTCTGCCCAACACGGCACGGTAGTGCAGTGCTAGCATCATGCACAATTTTCTCGGCACGGGGTCTGAGGCTCGCTAAAAAGGACCCCTCTTACCCTTCATGGAATGGTAAGGTTGTACTCCGTATCAGTGTGGCTTGAATATCGGATTGTGACTGACTGGTATAAGTCCATTGGGAGAGCAAAGTTCATACCATTCTTCCCAATGTTTCTGGCCCATCCCTTAAAATCTTCGCTCGTCTACACGAATTTGGCTGAGTACAGCGTACTATTATCTCTTTGAATTGTGTCCAGCATCTCAATCCACCAGCAATGTCCACCCTACCTACGTTAACACCTGGCTTTCAAGCTCCAGCAGAATGCATAACAAGCACGAATATATGGCGTTGGATCATCGCCGGCAACTCTCAGTTTGGTGTGTTGGGATCGCCAGACCAAACTGATAGCTGCTTCCCTCCTTCATACAATCCCACTGTCGCCATGTCACTGTTATCGGCTACAGGCTGTCCAACAGGTTATGTGCCCGCATGCGACAGAGAAGATGGAACTCTGCGGTATACAACATGCTGCCCTGAGTAGGTAGGGCTCTTTCCGATGTATGGTCCAAAAGATATCAGCTAATGCGAAGATACGATAGTGTCTTCCCATTCAGATGTGGTAGTGTAAATGCTCCAACACTATCAACTCTCCATTGCGTGACTTCTCATACTGCACCTGTTTCTTGGACAGTGACGATTACCGATCTGACGGCATCCACGAGGGCCACAACCTTTATGACCAATCCATCCGGTGGTGCCCTGCATGCGTTTGGTATTGAGGTGTTTAGAGATGTCAGTTATTTCCTGGACCGAACCCTTTCGCGTCAGGTTGCTAATAAGAGGTTGGAAGGTTGCACCAGTAACTTCGGTGTCCACGACATCTTCGACGCAGTCAGCCACACTTTCTCAATCGTCTACAGGGACAGTATTGACCAGCTCCTCCACAAACAGTGGTCTGCCTGGGGCAGCCACAACCACTTCTCCTGGAGGGAGCAGCCCAAGCTCCCCAGTGCCTGTTCCTGACACATCGAGCTCGGGGCTAAGTACAGGAGCGTCTGCTGGTATCGGTGTTGGAGCAGGTCTAGGAGCCATCTCTCTCGTAATCCTGCTTTGGTGGCTGTTTAGACGCTGTAATCGTCGGCGCCATGAATACCAGCCCGATGCAGCTCCAGTAGCCATGTCACAAGATAAGAAGTCCATGAGCTTGGGGGACCCTACCTGGTCGCCAGCACGTGAGCTTCAAGGTTATGAAATTAATGAGCTACATGGAACACCTGCCCGGGTGAATGCGGACGATGCTCAGGGCGCTGGCATCAATGAAATCCACGGCCGTTCCGTCAGCGAATTGCCGGCATATCGATACTGAGGCGCAAACGTGAATGACTGCCCGTCATGTGGATGTCACAAGTTCAAGACACATGGTATATAACAGCCCTGGAGGGCAAACTGGATTCTGGCTCAGATGACAAACAAATATTCACGAATTGGAATTTCATTTTGGCGCACAGACTCTTCCTTTCGATGAAATGGTGGTTGGTGAGCCTGGATGCCTACGAGCAAGCTTGAGATCGGAGCTCGGCAGACTTTCTCAGGAAATCAACACAGGCAAACTCAAAATTGACCCAGGCCCACGCAAGATGATCGATTCATCAATATCCCATCATAATGAGAGAGGTTCGTAAATATTTGTTTAAAAGAAGTCTTATAAGACTGCAGCCTGCTCCCACAGTACTATAACTGTCCGACGGATATGGACGTCATATCATGGCCACACTTTTGAAGACAGGAAGGACTGGCTTCAAGACTAACGCGGGCTGGAAACAGTTTGGTGATTGGAGCCTGCTCAGAGCTCTTCTACTGATGGAGACTGAGGGGAACGAGACGTTCAAAAGATGGTAAGGCAAATTTAGTGAGTTTCTTTGTTCACATTGTTCTCGTCCTTTGGAATGTGGCCCAGACGCCCTGTTTAGTGGTCATCTCGTTGACCTTGAGCACCAACCGCATCATCCTCCACGCCAAGAATGGCTCTGTTCGAAAAGCGCATTCAGGACCATATCCTCAGCAAAGCCCAACGATCGAGCGCGCTCCATCTGTAACAAGTGGTTGGCCTAGATGGCTAGGTTGAGGCGTTCGAGTGCTAGCTGAGAGATCCTCCCCTCAAGGTCCAGGACTTCGATCCAAGATGTCGACACTTTGTGCCAACCTTGGTAAAGACTTAATTGGTAGTTGAGAGAGCGGATCTCACTTTGGTCAGCAGGGCTTGTGTGTTCCACCGTCATTTGGATCTCGTCTATCCTCGACTGCTTCATCCAGCGGTCGTCCTCGGCCGCGGATTGTAATGCGGTCAGGACCTCCACATTCAGTCTGATAAGGTACCCGATCGTTCGATTGGTGGCTTTACGAGAGAAGAGCTCGAAAATTGATTGAACTTGGTCCACAATGTCCTCGCCGGGGTTTGGGCGATGATAGCAATGCCCTATTAAATCTTGTTAGTCAAGGCACCATACAAGGCCAAGGAACTGGCATCGTCGTCCTTGGATATGATTCGCGGAAGAGAAGACTTACCAGGACTGAAGGCGCTTCGCAGACTTCGCACACGCGTCGTCTCCTCACGATCTAGTTGCTGAAGTTCCTCTACAAAGAGGGACCACATCATCGGCTGAGGGGAATCTCGGTACAGATCTGGCCCTTTGAGACCAGTCACAGAAATGACAATTTTGTTGTCAACAACGAGATGAGGACACTTACTTGCACCTGTGATCATAGAGGCATCTTTCCACTTCATGACTACCCCGGGCGGAGCGCACCATTGCCCAGGCAGGTTGAGGAGAGGGAAAGTCTCCCTCTTCCGCCTCGTCTGCCAGCCACCACATGATGGACCCGGTCGTTAGGAGGGGTATTGGCGCTCTGAGCATATTCGACGACGACTCCAGCGCAAAATCCAAGAGAGCTTTTATGGTCTGGACGACTGATAGTGTGTCGATAAAGCCGAGGGACGGTGAACCTCTGCACTGCTATGTACCTCCATCCGAGCCGAAGCTCACCAGAGGAGGAGCAGTCCCTTCTCCCTCTCCAGCTGCTCATGAATGGATGTGGGCATGCAGAGAAAGGTTCAATCACAGATATATCCTATGCTTGACAGCTACTTAATCCTAAACCGCAATCTCCTGCGTTCACTCATACATCTCTGGCCTCCCATAACCACCAGCCGCATTTGCCATGTTTTAAATCCAACCAAACCAACAAATAAAGTTTGAACGGCCCAGCAAGAGGTTTCAGAACAAGGTTTTGCTGTTGTTGCAATTAAGTGGCACCGCCAATCGCTATCTCCCTGTCTCCTGCGATGATTTGTGTCGCTATTGCGTTCGCCGAGAGAAAAGCAGCCACTTATTTGTCAATGTATGAACGTGAGTACCTAAGTATTAATCGTGTGTGTGTTCCTTTGGTGTCAGGAGACAACCTGCTGGCTCGGCTTGGCATCTAGCCTTCCCCCTTTTTGGGGGGGGGATATTGCTCCATCAAGCACCCACGATTCACGAAAGCATGTCTAACTACACGACGAAAAAATCATTCCACCTAAATTGGAGTGCTTGAATGTCGGTGGCGGAGCCAGGCTGATTGCTTGGACGGGCTCGACGGGTATTGATGCTATGTATCACACTGCCAGAAAATCTACAAGAACCTGATAACGGATGATTTTCCACTTGATGGTTTGCTATGAAGCTAAGCTAAGTTATCAGGATTTGCTTTGCATGGTGTCTGCCATTTGTGGAACAGGCGGTTGGCACAAAGGTTGGTGCTCGTGCATGTTGCTGTGCAATTTTGGGGGAACTCGGACAAGCTATTAATTCTCGTTGATGTCAGCAAACGTCTGCCGAGATTGTGTGGCTAGGCGTGTTGTGTGGCCCTTTGCCCTTAACAGAACAACCGATCCTCTCCAATTCCTAGCTTTTCTCCAACCCGTTGTCGGAGGATTTTGAAAGGTGTTGCTTATGAGAAGAAAAGAGGAAAGATCTCATCGCAATGAGGCAGACGATGTCGACTCTGTGACCCAGAGTTGAACGAGTCATAGAAGGCTGAACTGCATTGTGGATAGTGCAGTTGCAAGCTACGCCGCGAAGTGTGACTAGTGTAGTCTCTTCTAAAAACGTGATCAACAATGCTCCCACTCATCCATCTCCGGGGTTTCCAGCTCGGCTTCCTCTGATTCCAAATCGGCCTCGATGTCGACAATATCTGATCCAGTGTTCTCAGAAACCAACGAATCTTCCAGAGGCCCCAATTCTTGAGCGACTTGGATCTGGGAATCCCTTGCTTGCGTGCGGCTGCTTGACCACTCATCTCTCTCAGCTTCATGGAATATCTTTGCGTTAGCCAGACTGGACTCGGTAGCATTTTCCATAGAAGAAAGGGAGCTGACTTCGGCTTCTCCAGTAGAGTCAAGTTGGTGACCTGCGACGATCTCAACTTTTTTTTTTCAAATTTTGAAGCTGCTCTTCAAGCAGGGTTTGGTGAGTCTTCATTTCTGCATTCTCCTTGTCGACCGCGACCAATTCCAAGATCAATGCTCTGCGTTCCGTCGTTGCGACATCTCGTTCGTAGCTTCGATCATTTTCCATTTCGGAAATCTGAAGCTCGAGGTGAGTGCGATCCGCATGGGGATCACCGCATTGACTTTGAAGTGCGCCACTTGCGAGCGTTCGTACTCCAAACTGCCTTGGAGAGATTTGATTTGGTCCTCGAGTGCCGTCTTATCAGCTAGAGCTACGTCAACATCGAAGGAAAGGCTCTCAAGAAAAATTTGCATCTTGTCCAAAGAGGCTTTTCCATCCTGGACCCGCTTAGAATGAGTGGCGCGCTCCTCCTCGAGTTGCTTTGAATTTTCCTTTGGCGGGGTTCTGTTGTATTTACTTTCAATCACCAGAGCCAGCAACACACGCTCAGCCTCGAGCATTTGTTGGCGGAATCCATCAAGATTGACACCATTCTGGTCGACTTTGATATTCGGTTGCCTTAGGAAAGAATCATATATGAGAGGGAGAGTATGTACGACAGAGTGGTGGAGGACTGCAAGGCTCGAGTTGCCTAGGTGTCCCCAATTGTTGACCATGAACACCTTGCAGGCACGCAAATAATCAGCCATGCAAGCGAAATCCTCAAAGTTGATATCCCTGAGGTCATATACTGCCTGGGCAGTAGATTCGGAGTACATGATGTTTGAATTGGATAGCGGTCCCAAGTCTGGGAGCGTTAGCAAAGATGAACTCGTGCATTGTAAATGGGATACGCTGACAGCTGTATTTTCCCAACCGATCAAATCTGTGATTGATATCAAAGATGTCCCTTTAGAAGAAGGTGAAAGGAATAGATTGAAGAAGAGAAAGAAGCACGCTGATGGGAATTGCAAGGCAAAAGACATAGTGCTCGCGGCAGTGCAGAGGCAGTGAGAGAAAAGCACGGAATGTCAAGGCAGTGACAACGAATCCATACAACAGATAATGCCTACGTGACTCCGTGAGACTTCACCTTTGGGAGTTATCTTGCCGCAGAGGTTGCAAGCGTCCCGACATCACTGTAGCCGCAGCAGGCAGCTGGTAGGGAGTCAAACCGCATGATCATGAACATCAAACCGCAGCCTTGTGAGCTGAAAGAAATTGAGCATCTGCGTGGGTTTCCACAATTGCGTTTGATTTTATGTCTGTCACTCTCCAGTCCCATGTTGTCAAGGAACCTGAGGTGGTGGTATTCTTTAGAAGTGGTGCAGCAATCACAATGGCGATTACGCCAGTGATTTTTAAGATAGGTAGCTTCCCCAGCCTCATCCTTCTTCCTTTGTAGATATGATCAAGCAGATTAGGTAAGCTTCTTGGGAAGGTGTGCCACCTAATACTTAGTGTCGGCGGGTACCACCGAAAGGGCGGAAGGGGGTTTGTCCGTAGCTTAGTCAGCCCTGTCCCAACAAAAGTCCCAAGCGGCGATGGTTTCCTAGAGAAGAAGTAGTCCCTCGCTCGTCTAAGGAGGTCTTATGAATGAAATTGTGGCCAGCAGGAGGCATAAAACTGTTGTAATAAAGTTTGAATTTTGAACCAAAGCAATATGTTCTATTAGGGGTATGCCTCTGCCCTTCTCGACTATCTTCTAGTTGAGCAAAACTCCTGCCGCCGATGCGTGATGCGAAATCAGACCCCAGCATTTTGACATATACTTGTCAATTCCCAACCAGCCTGTAATATGGAAAACATATAGCACACCTCATTTTGAAAATTTGAAGATCTTTTTCAAATATTCTGATACACCTTCGCCAGGCAACTCTAGGCCTGGCGGGATAAATAACCATGACAACGACAGTTGGGAAGAAAATAATGCAGAATACAAACAGATCCGCCGCACTGCCTCGATGTTAACTAGACCCTTAAGCGTCAACCTTAGGTTTGAAGATAAATCGATCCTCGGGCTTGCTCTTGAACGGCACTCCCAGCTCGAACAACTTGACGGTGGCATCGGCGAACTCTTTGAAGAACACATCATTGTCCTTGGCGTATCGCTCGACGTGCTTCAAGAATTTCGGGTCTTTGATGAGTGCCATATCGGTAGGCAGCATCATCAGAGTCTTGGTGGTTTTGTCTTCATACTGCTTGGGTCCACTCCAGCTCTTCCAACCCCATTTCTCCTCTAGGAGGAGACGGTAGTAGTCGTTTGTCAAAACTGTAGGAGAGAATGTCCAGGGTCCTTCGAAGCCTGAGCGATCGTGATGGCAGCGACCTAGGATATAGTTGTTAGTGCATGTAGAAAAATATCCAGGCTTGAGGTTTAAACTTACCGAGAGCGTGAGCACCCGACAGCGCAACCATTTCCTGGTCATTGAACCCCATTCTGCCGAAGATGGCGCGCACATGATCCTGGCCTTTGGAGCCGTCGGGCAAGCGGCCATCAGGGGTGCAGTATGACTCGTCTAGGTCTTGTCGGCCCGGTCTCCAGGGCATGATTGGACCTTGCATCTCCTGAATGGCCACGCAGCCAGCGAGAGTCCATAAATCGCCATAAGAAATCCATGGGAATTGTGCTTTGACTGGCTCCAAGAAGTCGCGGGCGACTTTCAGCCCGTTATTGGCGCCATGCCCTCCTTCTGGGGCAAATCGCATGGTTGCACCATTGCTGCCACCGGTGTTCGTTTCTTTATCGTATGTTCCAGATGAGTGCCATGCAAGGCGGAGTACTATCGGGCCGTAGGATCCATCTTCGTACTCATCGTGTTCCCATAGGAGTTTTGCAACGGCATCATAAACCTTCTGATAATCTTCGACCGTAGGCTTGAATACGCCAGCCGACTGTCCCCCGCTGCCTTGCTTCAAGTGAGCTTCGGGAGTTGATTGTTGAGATGTGTATGTGTAGACGCCTCCACTTAGGAACCCTGCAGCGGCCGTGGCTCCGATGATCCAAGGGAGATTTGATCTTGATGGGGCTGGACCTGAGGAGTAATGGCGTCGGGAGGATTGTTGGAAGAACTGCTTTGCAGCATTAGCTCTTGCGGGCCGAGCTGCGATACGTGTCGTAGATGCCACTGAGGATGTGCCTCGTTGGAAGGCTCTGCCAAGGGTCCGAGTGGCGGTAGCAGTTGCCATTGTGACTGAAATTCAAAGCCAAAAGGTTGTTGCTGAGACGCTGTTAGATTGATTAATGTGGATGAGGTTGAAGACCATCGACAGGGTGAAGGCCGACTATATAAATCAGACCGTGCTCCTCAAACTAGCTGAGTAATGGTGCATCCAACGGCCGTTGAATGGCCACCACGGAAGGACATAATTAGTGACCCACCGATGGCTCCTCGATACGGAAGGGCTCAGCGAAAAACGTGAAAGTAAGAGCCCGAGTGGGATAGGGCGTGATAGTGCCTCGCAAGTACTGGTGATAGCGATAGCTTCCGCGACAGAGCCAGAGTGGATGATGGCGTAGGAGGCACCAGAAAATTTAGATGCCATACCAGTAGTTCGCAAAAGTGGTTCCGCCCCTCCTGCTGTTCGAGGTGTTTTGTGTTTATTCGAAGCCCTTTGACGTTATCAATGGCGTGAGATTTGGAGGCGATACTAACTAGGGCCGGCTAGCCGACGACGGTAATCGGGCATGGGGCCAATGAAGATTGAGATATTGAAGCGTCGGTGATCACTTTTCTTAGGAGTTTGGGGGTCTTCGGCGAGCCTTGTGCTTGTAAGCCGGGAGATAGGTACGGAGGTGCCTGTACCGAATACTAGTATCAAAACGTGACCACGAGCAACATCCGCGCTGGGACTAAGGAGCACGCCCCTTCTTTTTTCCGACCCGCTCTTCTCCGATTCACATTCCAACACACCACTTTCCCACTCTCCCTCGGAAATGTCAGGGGCGATGCGTTCTTTTCCACTAAATGTGCTAAACCATATATAGTAGTTCGCACCGAGAACAAGAAGCTCGCTGGGAAACTTCCATATTGAGATATCGTTCTTGCTGCTTTGTCTACTATCATTTCTCATAAAACGGAGATTTGCCTCGCCGTTGCACTACAGTTCATCAAAATCAGTCAGTTGCAAGCCAGCAATTCATGCCTCTCCTGCCATTTTGTGCAAACTCCATCCCGGACCATTACGCCTCTCCGCCTTTGTATCGCCCACAAGGATCCTCCTTGCTAACATGCTGAGGGCGGATATCCCGGTACCAAAACGCCAAAGTAGTTACTTGGCTTGCTGTGACCAAGTATTCCGTGACTTGGTCATGAAAATCACACCACGTTAGTACGAGTAACTGGTCAACCCATCATCCCCCATGGGAGTTCAATTTTGTGACCCAGACTCGTTGACCCGATCAAATAACTGATCAAATATTTCTCCCGGTGATCGTGCATTCATCACCAAGCTTGCTTTGAGCCTTGGGCGCTTTCGAACGTTCTCTGCCAATTGTAGTTGTTCTGTTCTTTCGCGCGTTGCTTCTCTGTCTTGCCGCAGCTTTTGATCGATTTCACGAATTTGTTGCATCACTTCTGTGTCTGATGGTAGTTGCAGTAGGCTCTGGCTCCACTTGTGCCCGCCGGTCAAATGTTTTTCTTCCCAGTGGCTCAAGAGAGCTTCAACAGAGATCTTATATTTGACCTGTCTCGCTGTTCGATACACACTTGCTTCACCTACACAGGCGCCGCATCTGAATCTGAGCTCAATGGCTGGGTTGGCATCGTGAAATAGTTCCAAGCATGCAGCAAACTTCGACAGAGGCGGCTCCAACATATGACCCGGTGAATACAGATCGACTGCATATTTAAGGGCAATCTTCATTTGGCAGGGTCCCTCGAGCCAGGCTCCGTTCAATGTTTTTGCTGCGTGGAGCAAATTGCCAATAAAATCGTCATGTGCAATCTCTGTGGGGCGAGGAATTCGGTCTTCAAAGGCTGAAACGCTTGCCTTTTGAGCATACTCCTCGAATGGGATACTGATCGTTGGATGCCAACTGTCAAGAGCCCAAGGATCTTGGTGGACTGGAATAAGGGGCAAGCAGCGAGGCCACGCCACAGTATACCAGGGAAAGCCTGCCCCGTGATCCCGACGGGTGAATTCGTCAAGATCACGAATATACGGAACGGCAAACTGCCAGAATTCCAACCCTTGACCTACCACAGTTGCATGCACTTGAAGCATGTGTTCGAACGCCTCGACAAATGACCAGCTTCTGATGAAATCTCTCCGGCGGCAGCCTCTGCACCGGAAGCTTTGGAATACTCTTCCACCCCTCAAAGACATTTTGGGTATATGCTTTTCCATGACTTCCTCAACAATCATCCGAGCGTCGTCTAGGCTGAGCCGATACCGTCCGTAAGTACCATCGTAGTTCAATCCGTCCGGTACTTCGCTCAATGACCCATAGGTTTCGAAGACATTTTTGAGGCACAAAAGGACTAGGTCCGCATCTGCCACCTTGTTTTCTAGGCATCGCTTGAATTCCCGCCGCCCAAGCTCCAGGACAAATTCTTGCTCAGGCTTCATCGCTAATCCAGATCGGTGTTCGTGCAGCTGTCGATACAGTTTGATAGCAGTAGGCGTTGAAGAAGAAATGCCGGTGTGGGAAAATCGGCCGGATCCTTGCAGCATGTCAAGTTCATACTGCTCAACAATTTCCGCATGCAGTCGGTAGGGCAAGATCTTGGCTTTTAAGGTATTCCACGACCGTTCCGTTGGTGGTGTTTGTACCTTCAATGATCGTCGAAACGCTGCCATTTTCCACAGAACGCTGCGTTTCATCGGGGGTGACAACTCAGCCGCGCGGGAAATAAAGAAATGCTCTCGAATATTGTGCACGATACTGTCGGATATCTTTTGACGCTTATACCAAGTCTCAAGAGAATCCACCTCAACCATGAATTCCATGGTTCTGCTGTGTATCTCATGGATCCAAGTGTTCAATTGAGCTGGTGTGGGTTCTGACCGAAGAAGATGGAGGTACTGGGTTTCAAGTTGCGTATAGGCAGACTTGAGAAAGACATATTGGCGGAGGCTATGGGCATTGGCCCATACATTCGTGCTTGTGTCTACTGATCTTGGCCGCATGTATCGTCGACTATTGAATGTCAATTGATCAGCAATACTAAAATCGTACGTAGTGAATCTTACCCGTCACTTCGTGCTAATGGCAGCAATTCCCATAGAGGTCTTCCTTCGCTTTCAATTTCCCACAGAGGCCTTCCTTCACGATCCGTTGTTGGGTTTAGAATATGTCGTCGATGGACCGGTAGCTCATCAGCCTAAGCATACACATAGATTAGCAACAGCTCGGCGCGAGTATATTTGACCACTAACCCTCATTGTCTTCTGCCGGAAACATTCAGCACAGAGACGGACTTGAAACGTCCAATAGACTCCAGCAGTATGCTCTTTTGGACAGCTTTGGTTTTGGCAGCCTCGACCTACCAAGAGATCGGCATAGGCTTGCTCAGTCATACCAATTGGGCATTCTGGCATGTCATGTCCAAAGAAATTCTGTCGACTCGCTCTCCATATGGCCGTGCGATCTGATAGGAGCTGACGGAATTCCTTATTGATAGTTTTTGCATCGAGCAAAAGCTTGGGCGCACAGTAGCCAAGGATGATCTGCCAGATATCACTGTTGACCTTGTCAGAGATCTTAAGGGGACGAGTGCTCCTCAATGCATGTTTTCGCAGAATCTGGGGCTCGCTCATCAATTTTCGTCGCTTTCCATCTAAAGAACCATCATCCAGGACCGGGGTGTATAAGTTGGGCGAGTCGAGAGAGACAGTCGGCCATTCGCCGCCATTTTTCATAGAATCAATGGTGTTGACCACGAAAGAATGGTCGGTAATTGATGGCGGAGGTTTGTTCTCTGGGCTTCCTGAGGCGTCAATGGCACCAAACAGTGTTGAAGGGAATTGAAATGAGGACTTGTCGGCTTGGAAGACGATTTTCCGTGGCGTCTGTGTCTGTGCCAATGAATCCGTAGAAATGACTTGATAAGCAATGCCATCTAGATTTCGAATCTGCTTTTCTACTTTCATCAGGGGTCCGCTGCTATACTTCCGTTTTGATTCGGCATTGCGTCTGGATCCATGAGAGGAGCCAGCCATAGATGGCTGTGTGAATTACACACAGGTGTTGTAGGGTTGATGAGGCGGAGGGCGTGTCTTGCCACTTGTGGTGCCTGGAGCCTCGGAGTACGGACTTAGATGATCACAGAAGGAAAGATATGAATAGTTGTAATCTCAGAAACGGATCGAGATGTTGACGCTGAACGAATTAGAAGTCTGTTGAAGGAAAATGGTGAATTGCGGATTTGATATCGAGCTGGTGAAAGAGGGGCAAGAACGAGTTGTCAAACGTGAAACAGATGGCAGTCGCGGGTTCCATGCTCTGCGCACCTCAGAGGTGTCCCACACGATACCTTACGACGGTTGGAATGGGTCTTCACCAAGGACAGCAAGCCGCAGACCTCCAGTATCAATGGGCTGTAAGAACATAAGCGAAGGTATGTTTCTTTGGGAGCGGAAATGGTCAGTGCCAGTGGTTGATCAGGTGGATGGCAACCTGGCAAGCCCAGACTTTGGCCTAGAACCGGATCGAGTAATTATTCCTAGCTAACCCCGAATTGGGAGTTTGGTGGCTGTGCGGGCATCAATGATAATCCGTTCCGGGTTCGCAGAGGTCAGCTGAGGGCAGCACCAGTACTCCGTATATGGATAAATGATGATCCAGCTGGTGTTTGAAAATCAGGTGGTTATGAAGCTACCAAGGAGCTTAAAGGACCCAGAATTCTTCCTCCTGAACTATAGCAACCGCCTAGGTATCTATGGGAGGTACTGCTACTACTGAGTACATAAGTCGACAGGTGGTCGAGGCGGCCGCTGTGGTGAATCGACCACTGTCCCCAGGCACTCTACCACTTGGGGCCTCCTAGGATTTCAACTCTATGAATTATAAGCAACTTTACCACTGACCTTACAGTGTAATTAAATATCAGGTGTTTGTCTGCGGGAACCCGCACTACCAGTACTTGACAAAGGTAAGCACTTATCTACCTAGGGTAGTTGAGTAGGTACGTACTCCGTACTCTGTACTCCGTCCAGAGACCTACCTAGTATTCCGTACTTGAGCAGTGAACTAATCCAGTTAGTACTAAATACCTGAGCAGCCGCCATTGGCGCCGAAGAGGCGACCCTCTAGGTAAGCGCACAGTTAAGAGTGGCCACCCGGTGGAGCTAAGTGAGGGAGCTTAATCTTGCCTCTACGCCAAAGAGGGTCACCCAGCCAAATGGAGGCTCCTCAGGCTTGTAATTATTAGCCGGCTTCTCTCCCGCTCTCGACTGGCTATCGGACCACTCACACTTCATCCAGTGTTGCATCAAGGCAGCGTCAGCTCAGAGATCTTTTCCCAATGTGGAGCATCCACAACTCCCCAAACTCCAGTTATTCAAGCCAGAAGGCTTTCGTCCTGTGCGCCACTGCCTCGCCTCCCCGGTCAAAAGTCCACTTCGAGGTTCGCTGAGAGCTCCTCCCACGGCATGGATGCGCGGCTTGACCGTGATCGTCCTCGACTACAAGTATCCGCATTGCCCACATTGTTCAAGGTTGAATGACCCATCTTCAACTCGGTACTTCGGTGCAGATTCGAGCTACATTATTGATCGAACCGTAGTGTGGTTTTTGTGCAACAAAAGCTGCTACAAAATGGGGCTTTCCGATGATTCAAGTATGGGTTTCCATATTTTAGAAACTGCTGAACTAATATTGTATTCAGGCGAGAAGCCCAGAGATGGGGTTGGCCACCAATTTGATTACGATCCAGACATGGCCCATCCAGCAGCCGACTATCGCGGCCAACAGCCCGTCGCCCTACCACCAGGGGTTTCTGAACGGAAACTCATCACCAAGATCGACTTTCACGTCATCCCTGCCCTGAGCGTTCTTTATTTGCTGGCATTCCTTGACCGCACCAATGTCGCGAATGCTGCAATCTTTGGTCTCCAGAAGGACCTAGGCTTGTCAGCCACACAGTACTCGACTGCACTAACAATCTTCTTTGTCCCATACGTAAGTTTCTTGGGAGAGATCCAAACCAACCTCCGCAACCCAAGTCTAGGTGACTGATATCAATATTGTAAGATAGATAATATTTGAGATCCCTTCAAACATTATTCTGAAGAAGCTCAAACCTCATGTTTGGCTATCTCTTTGCATGTTTGGTTTCGGTCTTGTAACCGTGTGTCAAGGCTTAGTGCAAGGCTACGGCGGCATTATCGCGACCCGCTTCTTTCTTGGTCTATTTGAGGCGGGCATGTTCCCAGGTTCGTTCTACCTGATCGGAATGTGGTACAAGAGGAAAGAAGCACAGAAAAGGTACACCTTCTTCTTTGCGAGCACGACTTTGGCCGGCGCTTTTGGTGGTCTTTTGGCCTCTGCCATCGGCAAAATGGATGGTATTCGCGGTTACCTCGGATGGAGATGGGTCTTCATTCTTGAGGGCCTCCTCACTTGCGTGGTGTCCTTTGCCATCTTCTTCGCCATCCCAGACTTCCCAGAGGACGCAAAATGGTTGACTGAACCCGAGAGGGAATATGTCAGAGCACGGCTTCAAGAGGACCAAGGTAAATCTGCTCTCGAAAGACCCATCACATTCAAAGATGTGGTCAATTGCTTCAAGGATTACAAAATTTTCCTTGGTGGGCTGATGTACTTCGGTCTGATCGTGCCTGGTAAGCAAATATCTTCCTGAATCCTTTCACCACTACACATGAGCATAATCTAACAAAGTCCGCTTCTAGCTTACGGGTACGCCTACTTTGCACCCACTATCATCAAAAGCTATGGTTATAGCCCCATTCAGACTCAATTGCACTCGGTTCCCCCTTGGGCTGCTGCTTTTGGTTTCAGTATGCTTGTTGCGGCGCTGTCTGATTGGGTTCGTCATCGATTCCTTTTCGCAATCGGACCTATTTGCATCTCCATCACAGGCTTTGCTATGTTGATGGTCATTCACCACCATAGAAGCGCCCAATATGCTGCCCTATTCTTGATCACTTCTGGAACATACAGCGCCATGCCTATCATTGTCTGTTGGTTCACCATGAACCTTGGAGGTCATCACAGACGAGCTGTTGGCAGTGGCTGGATCATCGGATTTGGAAACATTGGTGGTAAGTGAATAAATGTTCTTTTCTTCTGGCAGAGTTTTGGACCATTCTAATCTGGATGATAGGAATTATCGCGAGTTACAGTTTCAAGGCGAGCGATGCGTCGTCATTCTTTCACCGTGGCTACAGTATTTGTTTGGGCTTCATCTGCCTTAGCGCACTGAGTTGCGTGCTGTACTTCATTGCGGTCGCCTCACAGAACAGGTCTCGAGCCAAGACTCGCGATGTGGGTGTAACGGAATATGAGAAGATCGAATTGGGCGACATGAGTCCATCCTATCGCTATATGTACTAAGACATCTTCTTACAACACCGCATTTCTGCTCAATGTCACCTTTATAACCAGGCATAAAGCTTGCTACTATGTTTGGTCTGTGGAGGAAAGTGGCGCGGCAGTATTTCCATCAGAAAAACAGCCTGTTCACCATGTCAGGGGTAAATCTACTTAGCAGATAATTCTAGTTCTCAAGGACTTCTGAAGGCCTTCGTCAAAAATTCCCTCCACACATAAGTGTGTAAGCAATGTCTTCACATTGAAACCATGAGTTGACCAACGAATTCGAGATTTCGGGAGACCCTTTTCTCTCCTCACCACAATACCTAGACCCTCTGCTTGGATTGCTAAGCAGTTGAATACACATGTCTGCCCAGGTACCTCAGCAATACCATGGAGGGAAGGAATGAAAGCCTTGCAAGGCGGGGAGGAAGCATTGATTTGATAATAATATGTCGCTACTTCCTAAAGAAGAAAGCGGACCGGACGGATAGGTAGGGGGAAGGGCCAATCAAATGTCAAAGCAGAAACTCTTTTTCATCAGCCCAAGGACTGACCTTTTTCATCCTTCCGCTACCATGAGAGGAGCTACAAGCAGATGCAGGGACCTTGCCCAAATCATACCTCGAATTACTACTACCTTGGAAAAGTGGTACTGTATTCCAGCATTTGAATATCAGGCGTCCGCCTTTGCTCGTCCAATAAGTAATAACTACCAAGGCCGCCCCTTTCTGGCTGCCTACTTGCCCTGAAAAAATTACACACGCAAATTCCCCGCCGCGGCCCGATTTCATCTCAGCCTGCTAACTCCGTCAAACCTTGCCACTCAGGTATCCAATCCATGCCTCTTTTTCTTAGGAGATCGATCTGGTCGCCAATCGGAGAAAGAGTCTGCAACAGGAAATGTGAACTTCAGGTATGTAATTAGCAAGCACGGTGGGGAGACTCACCACAATGCCGCTGGCAGTAAACCTGGCTGCGAGGTTGATATCAAGCCAACAGCTCTCAGACTCCTCTCAGAGATCTCTGTAAGCCGCATGCAACGGTCAACCTCTTTGTCTCCAACGGACCATTGAGTCCATGGATCCTCTCTGATCTTTGACTTTGTGTACTGATTTAGGCCCACTGCAGGCCGACTCCTATTTGCTGAGTGTCGGGGTGAGCCAGATGTCTATCTTACGCCTACACCTCAGGAGAATGGCACACAAACCTTGAGGAGAATTCATCTGATTCATTGTTGCATTCGAATTGATCGAACAAGCCTTTGCAATTCAAGCTCCCGATTTTGTTACTCACGCCGATCGAACAAAGTTATCACCCACAGGCAGAGATAGCACGGACGAGCACACTCGGCTCTGGCGGTAATGCGGTGCGGTACTGTTGGTCCGGGGTATTTGAATATGAAAGGAAAAAGGCATGCCTGCACGGGGTCGTTCCTGCTTTAAACAACAGCTCCGACCCGTACTTACTCACAAACAGTCTGCTGACCTACATATTAGCGGCGGCTTTCCCTCAGTCAACATACACCGTAAGTCCCTGATCAAAACTCGAAAAAGTGGCTGGATCAGTCCAATTTGAGCGAGAGCCTAGAACCGGAAGAGCACCTATTTCTACAAGGGATCCTGACTGCATACGAGATCTATCCAATGAGACGCTGCGCTTGACATCGACTGACTGCTTGTCGCGAAGGCCTGCTCAGCTCATGGTCCCATTTGATATCTTATTCCAGGGCGGAATTACCCTGCCTGGGTTTGCAGAAGCAATAAGACACACAGAAGACAGTACATGCGGCAACTACAAGGTACGCCTTCTGGAAAGTCATGCAACCTTTCTCACCTCGGTATTTTGATCAACTTTCAAGTACAACAAGTCTGGGAAGGTGGTGCTCCCACCGCAGCAGATCCCGGTTGGCGTTTGGCAGCTACAACATCTTCGTGAGTCCGAAGTGATCCCGCGAAGAAGCAGGACCTGGCCAGTAGCTAGGTCCAGAGCACAGGAATCAATATGTGGCGACTGGTCTGGAACGCGAGTTGAAGTAACGGGTGGGGCGACGGTAGCGCGACCCTGTGACGACTTCCTGTCAATTTTCGCAACTATGACTCCTACTGCTTTTTGCCCTATTTTGCCTACAAGACCTTACAGAACGGTAAAAGGGAACCTTGAAACGTGATCGCTGCCAGTCTTTCTACACGGCGTCCCTCACGTGTCCAGGTTCTAGTAGAATGCTACGATCCGCAACCCTTTATCCCATCCACAAGTTGACCCAACACCTTACCCAACTGCTTCCCCTTTCACTGGGCCCCAGCACATATCTAGCACTCTTCATCGTCGACCATAGCCTAAAAGACAACTCCCGTAAACAATAACCGAGCAGGTACTGAAGCTCTCAACCTCACGCCGAGATCACGGCCAGAGAAAGTACGATGCAAGCCACATGCGTAATTATTCATGCAATGTCCTTTTCCCCCCCCCTTCCGCAATCGTAGACGGGCCGAGTGCGCACTAACCAATCCGAGACGCCACAAGGCTTTTGAAATCCGATACGAAGAAAAGCCACTATAACTAACTAGTTCTAACAATGGAAACTACTCAAAGTACGACACGTTCCCCACCACCGATGGAAGATACAATGCATCTTTTGAAACAATAGTTCCCTAAAAATAACAATTGAATCCTTATTTCTTTCGTCGCCGCACGAACAGAGCGATACGAACGAAGGTCAGACCACCAGCCGTCGCGTGCGTGTGCTTTGTACTTTGTGCAATGTGCCTTTTTGCTCTGGCGTCCGAAAGGGGATATTCGAGTGCATGGTCGTGGAGACTCGACGGCTCGTGGCTGCCCGGGGCCGCGTCCGATCCTCAGAATGCGCTTCGAATCGAGCCGTTGCAGTGCGTACAGTACAAATTATGCGGGTGCCATGCCATGCCCGCCCACCAACCCCCCCCATCGACATCGCTCGTAAACCAAGAGAGACCCTCAGCGGGGATGGCCTGAAAGGACATCATCCTTCAAAGTTCTTTGCCCACTTTCCTTCCTAAATCGAGATTCGAGATCGCGATCTCATTATAAGCACGCAGGTATGTCAGTAAGCAAGCTGCAAGCAAGCTACATCCGGCGCTTCTCCGCTCATGTGGATACCCATTTCATTCCGCACAAACACACAACTTAGTCATGAGGAGAAACATTGGCAGATAAGGGTGGAATCGTGCGGGTTGGCCTCGCAGTATAGTATAGTAGGTTAGTAGTGTTGCGGATCTCGGATCTTTTCTCGATGACGGCGAGACCGGTTAAGTGGGACGTGTAGATCTGTAGATCACAAAGTGTGGAGGAGTGGTAACGTGATGTGGTTAAATACCCACTACTGCGTAATATTTGGTGTAGCCCCTGAAGGGGTATTGCGTTCTTTCGAGAATCATTCTCCACGTTAGGAGAGGGTGAGAGCCTTGGATGAATCATGGTCCGGTGGTGCATGTCTATGTAGGTGGTGATCTGCAGTATTTATCGATGTCCATACTAGGCTAAGACTTTCAAGAATGACGCCTGGCGATCGCGGTTGCTAGAGAGTACAGTATTCTAGCTGGCATTCCGCCTGATGAATGATAAAATGTGCGTTCTGCCATGCGCCCACAGAGACATGTTTTATAAAGGCATTGGTCGCTGCTCTCGCTTCTAGCCGGTGATTTGAGATATATCTAATAAGAATAATCTAGAGGTCGGGCTCTCTATTCAGCACTGATCTTTCGCGTCTAATGCCTGACCTCCCTCTCTAGTTAGTTTATTCTTCTCATCGCAAGCGGCCTGGTGTTTCTATATCCTAGCGGGCTCCGACAGAAATTGTGAGGCATCGGAGACGTAATACTGATACCTGGGTTTCCCACGACATGCATTGAGTGGCGACACTTTCCTGCATCCGCTAAGGGGGAACTCGAATATACAACAGATTATTTGACTTATGAGGCTTGATCTTAAGGGAGGGCATCGCCAGTCTGTGAACGCAGGACTGCATAATGCTATGTAGCTACTCCCGGTCTTGCGCATCTGACCAAATCAAGATGCAGCCATCTCAGTGTGCAGCCGGGGCAGGTCAGAGCCCGGTGATGATTCCTGTGAGCTGTGGGAAGTAAAATGGCTTCGTCAAGAACTGATCCATACCGGATTCAAGGGCTTCATTGCGTGCAGTCGCAGACGCCAGGCCGGTCAAGGCTATGACAGGGACTCGGCGCAATGAGTTGCTAGCCTCGAACGCTCGAAGAAGGGGCATTGCAGTCATTCCGTCCATTAGTGGCATTGAGATGTCTGGTTTCACTTAGCAATATTATGAGGAGATGGTAGCATTGGAGCACGCGTGAAAATCCTAGGATAGGGCTTAGCCCGTCCAGGTTGGTCTCTTCATTGTCCGAAAGCTCTATAAGTGCCGTACGTCACCAATTTCGACATCATTCCATCCACTACACGAGAACTAACAAAACGCCCTATAGATTGCCCTCAAAATACAGTATTTACCAGGCCTGTAGTAGCCACAGATGATTAGCTGACGGAGAAAGACATACCAAGTCATACCTTGAGGTATGTTATCTCAAGGTATCGATAAGATTCAGGATCATATCGCGTCGCGCTGGCCTCTACGAACGAATCTGTGGTTGAATCAGTAGATTGCATACACATCATCTTTAACCGCCGTCTCTTCGAGTCTCTGTCAGTGGGAGCGCGATTGAGGCTCGTTCTTGATTTGTTCCGAACGAGAAGGTCAGCGTCTGCTCAAAACCTTGGGTTGAACTAGGGTCCTTTGGTGCCTTTGATTCAAACAGTCCAAGCTGAATGAACTGGACCGGTATCGGCTTGTCGAGCTCTTGCGGAACGTTCATGAACGTGTGTAGATAGTGATCAAATGTTCTTTCCTGATATAAGCAGCTAAACAATGACTGCCGTACTTGTTCGGGCGATTGTAATCCTAAGTTGGCCATGGTGTTCTTAAGTGCTCCTACGAAAAAGCTGTTTTTGTGGCATCTCCGGGTCGAGATAATTTCGATAATTGCTGCAATAAACAAAATCCAGAGAGTTAGACATGATGATTCGAGCTCGGCAATACTTTGGAATATCTCGAACGCGTCATCCGAATGGCGGAAGGGCGCAAGGATTGTTCTCTGAGGATAGAATTGGGTCCACAGGATTTGCGAGAAGTAGTCAACTGCTACAAAGAGGGCCTTTTCGATCGAAACACTGGAAGAAATAGGAAGGTCGTCCAGAGTAATCTTCATATTGCTCGCACGAATCTTCAGTGCATACTAGCGCATTTGTGCCCAGAGAAGGATATTTGTCAATCGTGAAGTGTCAGTTATATTCGTAGCTATTCGGTGCACAGCAAGAAGTTCTCGATACGCATCAAAAACGATCACCAGACGGGGCGAAAGGTCTTCATGGAGAGGTTGCTGTTTTGACAAGTCAAGAGCAAGGGCGTCCAACTCAGGTCGAGACATGACAGTGGCCGCTGGTCCGGGGTCCCATTCATCCAGCAAGATTAGAACTATTAGTAGATGACTTCAAGGGATCGTCATACAAATCCGAGAGAGTTTAAATGGCAACTCACAACGTCAAAACCGGGTTTCGTATCTTTGATGGCGGCCGAAATTGTTAGATCGCAGATAACGACGTATCTTTTTGTTTCCCATGGCAGGTGGATAAAACCACCTATAGACATAACAATATCAACTAGGGCATGGAAATGTGATACAGCGGCTGCTAAACAACCACTATATAATTCGGCTCCCATGAGGTGGTACACAGCACGAAGTGCCCTAAGCTTTGCCATTGTCGGCAGATTCTTCCGCAGGGAGGCTATACCAGCGGTTTTATGCGCTAGGGATTGTATTCTAAGCTGCTCTTTCAGCTGCGATGCTGGCATTGTGAATGATTGCAATAACGATGTCCAAGCCAGGATAAAGTGTAATCGTTCGGCGCATTCAATCATTTCCATACCTTCGTTTTCCCATGCCATGAGGGACGTCGCAGTTTTCTGGCTTCCCGAAGGAATTATAGTCTGGGTGAAGGCGCTCAGCCAGGTGGTGATCAGGGAGTGATGCCGAGGAGTGATCCTAATAGGAGATGCTGAAAAAGGGTCCGAATTGCCATGCTGCATCAAGGTGTTTGGTCTCAGGTAAGTATGGTCCTCCACTGGTGGAGCAGAACCACCAGGAGCTTCTGTTTCCTCCTCTAAAGTGTGCCGTACATCTTTGTCTGGTGGCAGGAGGTCCTGGAATCCCGGATCCCCGGTGCTGGTACCAGAATCCTGTGTTTCTGACCAATAACGAGTAGCCTGCCTTGTGCGAGATGTAATGGTGTATGGTCTGGAAATCTGGGAGTGGATCGCCATGGCTTCTTCGGCATCTCCACACTGCATATTGGTGGCGTCATTGTTTGGGAGTAGACCCATTGAGCATGAATGAGGGACGCCACTGGAGTTCCGGTCCAGAGGGCGGCGCCATATTTCTCAGCCTTCTTCGACGATGAGTAAATCTTGCTGCATGAGCACGAGCTTCCAAGAGCTGCAGCTCCTTCTCTGGGATGGATCTGCGAGGATCTTGTTCAATGAAGAGAAGTCTTACCAGTACTTAGCCATGTACCGACAGTGGGTTGAATACGGGAATAGACGCTACACACAATAGGTGCCTCTTACGTAGGGTCCTTAGGCACAGACGAGGTGTGGATTCGAAGGGGGATGCAGGGGGGAGGCGTCAAAGGAAAGCATGACCATCATCCAGTCAATATTAGAGAGTACGAGCAGGACGAGGGAGAACCCGAAAAACTCATGTGGGGGATCAAATCGACTCCTAGGTCTTTTTCTCTTCGGCGGAGCATGGACCTGAGAAATCTCACTGATTATCACGTGATGCTACTTCACGTGACTGTCACTCATAATGTGATAATGTGGGGAGCCCCATCCATCACACTCCCACTCTCTTTACCGAGCATCCGTATCTCAATGTGGTGCAGTCTTTTAGCACCTATGCTCGCGGATCCTGGCCCACGGTGAGGCACCATCAAACACTCTCATCTGACTGGGTCCCATCTTTCTTTTCTCGTCTCGTCTAAATGTCCGCCTAAGGAGTTCCTTGCAGGAGCTCAACAATGTTTTGGGATGCGCCCCATTCTGTTCCTGTCTACTCGTCTCAACAAAATACCTTCATTTTTCCTTCCTCCAGCACTAGGTCACAGTCTTTCCTTCACTTCAAAGACCTTGCATATATCTCCTCTTCGGTCCCTTCGCATGGCTTCTACTCTACCTTCTTCTCCCATTTTTGAGGCTATTGCCAAGCATGATCCTAGATCACCAGCAATCATCCATAGCACATCGGACCGCACTTTCTGCTACGGGAGCCTCTTGCATGATGTTGCTGCTGCCAAAGACAACTTGACTGCTTTGGCCAACGGAAAGTCTTTAGTCGGTGAGAGGATAGCTTTCTTGGCCGAGAATGGCTATGACTATGTAGGTGCGGACCACCTGTTCTATCCATTCTGTCAAGCGCGCGCCCTTAACCCTGCGGAAATAGTGACATTTCTCTCTATCCTATCCCATGACGCAATTGCCCTCCCTCTAGCTCCTACACATCCCAACTCCGAACTACGGTATATCCTCGAGAATAGCGAAGCTTTGTTCTTCCTTGCCACAGAGAAGTTCCGTGAAAAGGCTCAGGATGTGGTCAAAGAAGGCCTCGATCATGCGCCTAATTTGGAAATTCTGTCCAAGATCGCAACAGGCGCCGTCTCGGCAGAGAATGTAAAATTTAGCTCGAACTCCGTTGAGAAGGGAGGTTTCATGCTTTACACTTCCGGTACAACGAGTCGGCCCAAGGGTGTGGTGCTATCAATACCCACAATCACTGCTCAAGCAAGATCTTTGATACAAGCCTGGGACTATAGCCCCTCGGATTTACTCCTTCATGTCCTTCCTTTGCATCATATTCACGGCACGATCAATGCACTCTTTACTCCGCTGATTGCTGGCTCGGCCATCGAGTTTGCCTATCCTTTCAATGCAGATACCGTGTGGAAGCGACTAGCTGCTCCTTTTCTACCGGGCTCCTCCCCATCGAAACGACCAATCACATTTCTAACCGTTGTTCCTACTATCTACAATCGACTCCTCACCTCGCATCCTGCTCTGGATCAGGACATGCAGGAAGCCACTCGCACAGCTATTACCCCTCGATACATGCGTCTGAATATATCTGGCTCGGCAGCACTACCTACTCCAACCAAGTCAGCCTGGACGCAGTTGAGTGGCGGAAACGTCCTCCTAGAACGTTATGGCATGACTGAGGTTGGTATGGCTCTGTCGTGCGGCTTAGCTTATGAAGATCGTGTAGATGGCAGTGTTGGCTGGCCCTTACCATCGGTGGAAGCCCGCCTGGTAGACACAGAGACTGGAGAGGTCATTGCTCCCGGTCAAGAGACAGATGAAAGTGGAAAACCACGTGAGGGAGAAATTCAACTGCGCGGACCCACTATTTTCACCGAGTACTTCCGCAACCCCAAAGCGACGGCTGAAGAGTTTGTCCCTGGGGATGACGGCATGGGCAAATGGTTCAAGACCGGAGACGTGGCAATTCGCCAACCAGTCTCAGGTGCAGGTCAAAGCGGTCAATCATGGGCCCAAGGACCTATGTATTTTATCCACGGACGCAAATCTGTTGACATCATCAAGACCGGGGGAGAGAAAGTCTCGGCGCTAGAGATCGAGCGAGAGCTCCTATCCTTACCCGAAGTCGCAGAAGCAGCGGTTGTTGGGCTCGCAAACGAGCAATGGGGGCAAAAAGTCGCCGCCGTCCTTGTCCTCACACCGAAGGGCTTGACTGCAGGCAAAGGCGGCAAGCAATGGAGTGTCATGGACATGCGACGTGCTCTGAAAGATAAACTGGCGAATTACAAGATTCCCCAGGAATTGAAGGTTGTTGAATCCATCCCCAAAAATGCCATGGGAAAAATCAACAAGAAAAGTCTGGTCAAGGATATTTTCGAACAGGAAAGGCCTACAAGCAATGGCATCTCCAATGGGGTCCCTACAACGCACACAAATGGCGTCACTAACGGGATTACAAACGGCGTATAGCCCTGCAGTATGCTCTACTTGCCGATGTATACGCCCCATGGTCCCTTCGACATTCTCTAATTACATTGGCGCGCTGCTCCTCTCGTCAGCGTACATAAACTCGCCACTTGCTCGAGGGGTCTTAAAAGGTACCCACCTGCATTTCCAGACCCTATGTATGAGCCTGTGTAGATACGGCATGTGTTGATATTAAAAGCGAAATGTTAGAGATAAAGCTAGTCAAGCAATCCCATACCGCCTTGTTGCGAGTGACCCACTCCCCCCTGTTCCAATATCTATTGAGTCGCTCGAGTCACGAGTGAATGTCTAGCACTTCAGCTATGCTTCTGCGCGATATGTGTCCTGCCACTGGCACAACATGAGCCTGAGCATGAGAGATATCTCAAGGCAAAAGAGGCGCCCTGCCTTTCACGGGGTACTCTGTACATACCAACCTTCAGCAGTACACGCATCCCCGACTATTCACTCCTGGGCCGACCATCACAATCACGGCGAAACAATACGTGCACCGGAACTAGGAGGACAGACCAGCTTTTATACCTGATAGATTGCATCACTGCACGAGAGTACAGGACCTATGTAGGTCTCATCTAACTCACAACCAAGGCAAAGCCAGGCACGTGGGTTTAAGCGTACACCTGAGACTACTCGTTTAGTATATTTAGTATCGTATTGTACTTCGTACCTAGGACCTACTAGATTATCCCTAGTGTAATATATAAGGCTCTACCATGCAATACCATGCCATTGCCATACCCGAGGGCCAGAGCAGTGGCTCGATCTCCTCTGCCCACAATGGCAACACCACAATTGACATCTCTTCGCAATATGTAGCACCTGATATCCCATCCCGGCTCCATGCTCCCCAAAATAGCGATCGTAGCAAGCTCAGTGGTCTTTTCGTCTCGGCCCATCTTCTAATAACATAACTAGGTAAGTATACATAAGAACCCGGCCCTTGCTCGGGGTGTGTGTGCGCTCATGCCGCGCTGGATGATGATCATAGACATAAACATTTCCCAGATAGAGTATAGTAGAAAAAACAAATCAATAACAAGTCATTCGTAGTCAGTATAGCATCGCGTAGTAGAGGCCAACGGCGCACAGCGCCTGCCATTTGGCTGGGCTTAGTTAGGTAGTTAGTTCAGATCTCCATGTCGCCAATGCGTATCTTCTGTATCTTTCTTTTCTCCCGCCCCACTCGAACTCGAGCTCACGCGTGTCTTAGCTGCTGTAGCTGGTCAGTCGGCAATTCCGAGACCATGCTATAACGATCAGTCGGGTTCTGGTTGGGGGACACGCCTGTCGGGGCGATCGTGTCGCTGCCCAGATCGTTCGGGTTGTTGTATTTATATGCTTGCTGCTGCTGAATCTGCTGCTGTAGTTGCTGCTGCTGGACCAGGGGGAGTTCAGAGATCATGCTCGATCGGTCAGAGTAGGCGGTGCTGCCCCCTAGGGTCTGGGTGTTGGGCGAGCCGCGCGGCGTAGGGTCTCCCGAACCGCCCGATAACTCAGAGACCATGCTCATGCGGTAGTCGGACGGCGGGGGTGTGGGCTGGCCTGGAGCTGTGGGAGCGAAGTGGTGGCCTGTGTGGTATGTTGAGCCGGGGAGTTCGGCGACGAATTGCTTGGGCCCTGCGGCTTGCAGCTGTTGTTGTTGCTGTTGCTGCTGCTGCTGCTGCAGCTGCTGCACTTGCTGTTGCTGTGCTTGTAGCTGTGCATAGTAGCTCATGCGCGGGTCTTGGTATTGTGGGAGAGTTGCGATGCTCATCGGCCGCTGCCCTTGTGGGTAACCTAACTTCTCGTCGTTGTGTGGTCGGAATGCAGGGTGGTTGGCCATGTTCTGCCAGCCGTAATCTTGTTGAGGTGATAGCATCTGCGGGGAGAGCGGGCGTTGGTAGTCGTTGTGCAGCAGAGCCGATTTTGCCATGTGTGAGCCTGGTTGAAATCGAGTGTTCTGAGGGCCTGGAGAGCTGGGATACGCGGACGTCGCCTGTACATGCTCTTCCACCAGCTCTGCTTTCTTGAGAATCCGCTCCACGAGCACTTTGTGGGCGTTGTCCAGGTTCTTTCGCACAAACGACGTGAGCATCCGGTTGCACCGCATGTCACCATCTTCGCGGATGTAAAGCCCTTGGCGAGGGGTCTCGACGCCTAATTCTCTTGCTTCGGGCGCCTCGCCTGGTAGGGAACCACCGATGGACCATTTTTCTCGGATGTCCAGCCCCAGCGGAGCGTAGATGTGTGTTTGCAGTCCGTTGGGAGTATCGTGGAAACAGGCCTTATAACTGACTTTCCCCTTTGCAACGCCGTAGTTGATCTTGTCCGTCAATTCTTGCCACACACAGTCTAGAAACTCGTCGGCCGGGGCGTCTCGGGGTGTCTTAATGGGATGATGTTCAATGACCAAAGGATTCAGCTCAATCATTTCGTCATGGTTGTGAAGCATGGCGACCGCGACCTCGCGCGACACCTGAGGTGGTAGAGGGGTAATGTTGGTGAAGAGGGTTCGTTTCGGCATGGTCGCGTTGAGGTCTACAAATCGAGAGACGGATGGGATTCTATGCTGGCAACTTGTTCGTGCTGGCGATGTGTCGATGATATTCAAAGGGAGCGCCCTCTGCTCAAAAAGCGTCTGGGAAGAGAACAATCGAGGTACGGCCTGGAAAGAAAGGGAAAAGGCGAATGTGAACTCTGACGATCCAAGGGCTGGATTACAGCCCGTCTATAGTAGTCTACTCCGCAACAAACAGGGCTGTGAGCACCTGGGAATGGTCACGCCGCAGGCCGAACTTAAAGACTCAGTTAGGGCTTCAAGTTCTGGTCACTCGTTCAGGCCAAGGCTCAGCTTCAACCCCAGGCTTGCTCTGACGGACTCCTAGTTAGAGTGCCAGGCGTTAGCACGGTGCCTGGAACGCAACCTGCACTAGACCGAGACCGCCACCAATCCGTAACAGCCATGCTGATCCGATAGAATGACCGATTGCGCAGGGCTTGGGCTTGGATAAAGGGATCGACCCGCTAAGAATAGCTAGTGCTTATCAATAATAGGCTAGACATCTAGCACTCCGGCCAAAGGATTCGGTCGCAGTCTTGTAGGGCATGGAGGGTGCGAAATCAGAAAATGTGAAATACCCCCCCGGATTCTACACAGCCGTGGCTGAGTGGCCCCCCTGCGTCATCGCCATCACCATCCCATTGCCATCGCTCGCCCTTTCTTTCCTTTGGTTAGGTCATTGAACTCGTACGTGGATTTTGGCGAGCGATTTGTGACACCTTCCAACTCAGCATGTTTCGGTAACTGGAATGTGTGGAAGCAGAGACACCCCGTTCTCCCGGGCACTGGCGCCTTTCCATTCCGACACGCCATACGGAGTACGGAGTACTTGAGCTGGAAAGTGGTGAGGTGTCTGACTCTGAGAAAAGAAAGGTTGCACGTAGGTGTGATGTTTGTTGGCAACCCATAGGCCATCTTGAATTGTGACAGTACTGTCTGATGCAGCTTCCTGTCTAGGCGACCCTCAGTGGTTGGAGACCATCTTACCCTGTAGTGCCGTCTGGACTACCTTAGGACTTCCTTAAGCAAGCATGGCTTATTCGTATTGTGCGCTGAAGAAAGGAGAGCGAATGACTGGGCAAGCCCCTCACGTTGTGTGTTGAGTTGTCGTGTCCCTCAGCTTTAACGTGCCCACGCCACTCGCTTCAGATTCTGCACTGCGTCCAAGCTGATGCAGAATGTTGCATCTAACTCCTTTAGCCCAGGCTCCTTGTATACCGCTAGCACGGCGAGTCCAAGATATGAATGAAGCAGATCTTTTCACACAAGTCTTAGCTTGGCAATTCCTGATACGGAGTGGACGCGGAGGGATTGTCTGCATACCTGGAGGCGCCCCGGGCCCCTTGCCAAATCCACCGACGATATGTGTCACCTTTTGTAACAGATACCTCCTTAATGCATCGATTTCCACCAGATGCTGGTTCTCGAGGATCTGCCCAATTGTCAGTTGGGGTGATTGGCACGCGGGTTGGGGGTTCACAACTAACCGTCAGAGCTCCCACATTCCAGAAGCAATAACATGTGTCGGCGATTTTCCCACTCCTCCCACAAAACCCAGCAATTGCATCTATGCCTTGTGCCTCAGTGTCATTTGAGGAATGCCCGTCCAGTGGTCGGTCTTGGGTCGCAGGGGCATCTGTCGCAATTTGTTCCTCGTCGTCCTCGTCGTCTTCTTTCTCTTCGATCCATGTTGTCTGTCTTTCCAACATCCAACGAGAACAACTAACGATATCCAGTCCCGTATGATGTGTGAGCTCTTGGATTGAAGGTTGCTCATCATGGATCTGACTGAGGAAGGAGAGCGTTGCTATTGCGCAGTAATTGAGGCCGGCTACTTGATGGTTAAAAATGGAGTTCGCGGTTCGAGAAACCTTTGCAACTCACAATGTGCTTCAAGCAGTGGTGCTTGGGCGATCCCTCCCTCCTGGCTCTATCGCTCGAGTCAACAAGCGTGATCTGACCTCTCAACAGAACATAGAGATGACTTACCTGGCAGTCTGCAAGGTACTGCTGTAGCTTGATCTGGCTAATTCCACTTTCGCGCCCCTGCTCTTCTTTCCCCATCAATATCCTGATTATGCCAGTAGCACACATGCAAAGTCTGGGATCACTTCCACCCTGAATCTGATTGTCCTCCCCTAGAAGCTCGCCAAAACTCCCATTTGGCAGTTGCAATTGTCTCACCCATGCGAGACATTCTTGCCGCCTTACTCTCGCCAGGTCGTCCCCCAGGATCAATAATGTAGCCAGTGCAAAGTATGTATTCGGCAAGTTGGCGGGATCCCAGTGCCAGTTGTGAGGGCTTCGCAGCCCTGCGAGGGACGTTCCTGTGAACCCTCTAAATCCGCCGGTGTGAGGTACTTGGCAAACATAGATCCATTCAATCCAGCTTTGCCTCTCTTCCGAGGTGATGACAGTCTCGAGACACCCAAGGAGATCTAGAGCGGCGACGATGAAGAAGCCGAAACTCATACGGTTTGATTCCCCCGCCATGTACGGCTCGGGTAGAAGCTGAGCGCATCTTTTCCAGTATTTGATGTGTCGATCTTTGTCTAGATGAGGAGCCTCCATGTTGACTACCACGGAGAATCTCAGCAATATAGTAGATCGATGGTTTGAGAAGTCTTTGGGGTACGTGACAGTTCCGAGAAACCCTAGTTTGTTATGCGAATATACTCAAGTGGACGTGTCACATAGATTCTGTCTCTGGCTTGTTCCTGGATGGGCCAGGTATGGTCTTTTGATGTGGGCTGCCAAATCTAATAATCGTAGCAATATCCTAGGACCTAGGTACATTCAAGGGAGACGAGGAGAGGTGCGGCAGGTTGGGACTAAACATGCCTATCACACACAAGGCTAGGGCATCTAACTAGTGACTAAGTTATGCAACATTCCTACCAGTTCCACCACATACATATCTTCTGCTTCATGGAGGGGCCTCGTTTATTTGCCTGTCACATGTCATGACTCTGATTATCTTGTCTAAGATTTTATTTGGAATTCAAACAACCACGTGAAGGTTATGATCTAGCCACCCTCTATCTGGGTGACACCTATTTCAAGGCATGAAGCATGAATAGTAAGAAATGAGGCTGGCTCAATATAGAACACCGATGCAAAGTTTTGAAAACGACTCCCGAAAAGCCGATAACCCAAGAAAAATCAATCACATAAAGTCGTCATCCTCAAGGCCATCATCATAACTCGTAGTATCTGCCATTCCTCTGCCCATGTCTCGAGTCGCTGCCAGTGTCGTCTTGGTTTTGGCTGCTTTGGACTTTTTGCCACCTTTATCGACAGACTTCTCCTCCTTCATCTTCTCGTTACTTAGAGCTGTCAAGGCGCTGGCGGCTTTCTTGATCTCCGCACTTGGCAGGTCAGCGGCGATTTGCTTGACGAAGTTAGAGAGCCAGATGGAGTAATGGGGTTTGGAGGAGGAGGCTGTGAGTAGAGGCACTAATGTCTGTGAGAGAGTATCAAACTGTGTCTTGGTGGCTGGTCGGAATAGAGGGATTGTAGAAAGATCAATGGTTTGGCCGGGATTTGCTTTATCCTCAATAATGACTGCCTTGTTTTTGGTTGACCGGTTTGTCGGCCCTAGACCAGCGTTTGCGAATAGATCCTGCGCATGTTTCAAGTCGGAATCCTGCTCGGTCTGGCGTAGGCGTGCTTTTTTATCGGCTTCATCCTCTTCTGAGCTCTCAGCATCCTCCTCGGCAGCGCGTCTTCGTCTGTTAGCTTCCCGATGTTCCTCTATCCGCTGAGACTTGGATTTCTTGTTGGCAAGAGCTTCGGCGTCGGCTTTGGCTTTGGCTGCAGCAGCTTTGGCAGCCTTCTCCCTTTCAGCCTCGGAATCTTCCTCTTCGTCCCAGTTGTCGGCGACCTATGGTTTGTCAATGATCAAGATCAGGGGAATGGTGCCTGCAGGAGGCATACGTCATCGGAGTCCTCTTCATCGTCGAACTTGCGGCGAGCAGCGACTGGAACGTCAACGGATTCGTCTTCAGAGGATGAATCCTCAGACTCATCTGCTACCAATTTTCGAGGTCAGCATTTGCACTGCGCGTCTTGTTCTATGCAAACGTTGTGTGGGAGGCGAAAATTCGCGGCGAAAGGGATGGACTTACCCCACTTCTTCGGAGGCATGGTGGACGCAGTGTTCTGAGTGTTTCGGGGTTGTTGTCAGAATTCTTGAATATGCCTGAAAGAAATGAAGACAGGAAGAAAGTGTCCAGGGCAGGTTTCGCAGTCGCTATGGAAGAAACAAAAAGTTGGATCGTGGGTGGTTACGGGGGGATTTTGTTGCTTGTGTGTCACTGGCAGATCAGGTCTGGTGCTGCCAGTGGCTTGCCGAACTTTGCGCAGGCAACTGCCCGCAGCGGCAAAGTCATGACTGGTTTTTTTGCCGTTCGCAGTGCTGCTTCAAATTTCGCGTGGCCCCTGCCCAGAAGCCCTTTTGCTGCCCAATTGCCCGGCACGCTATGGGCAACCCAGCCAAACTAGTATGTTAACAGTTAGCTTGTTGAAGTAACATGGTGAGCGAAGAGAGCGCACAGAGTTGCCAGTAATAGACTACTGCTCTTCCGTATTAATTAGTCCTAACATGACGAATTCAACATGTGCATCTTTTACGACCTCCAAGCACATGTGATCGTATCCGTGCTATTGCTCAAAACAGCTACATACTCCCGTACGTACAATTGCACTGTGAGCATTCACGACTCGTGCTATTCATGATTTTCATCTGCAGCTGTATGCAGGGCTTCCCCCTATCTTTGTGTCTGCTGGACCTTGCCCGATAATGTCAACCCTAAAGCTTTTGAACTTCTGAAAACGACAAGCCAGTGTGGTATCTCTCGCTTTCATGTACTCACACTGATTGTCGTCAAGTCATAGTCAAAGTCGATCATTGAGATCATTTACAAGTTGACCGCCTTGCGGAAGTTGGAGCCAGCATAGATGGCGTTGGATCCCAGCTCCTCCTCAATGCGCAGGATTTGGTTGAGCTTGGCCAAGCGCTCAGACCGGGCAGGAGCACCAGTCTTGATCTCACCAGCTCGAAGACCAACAACGATATCTGCAATAGTGACATCCTCGGTCTCACCAGAACGGTGGGAGACCATCACGCCCCAACCTGCAGCATAGGAGTCCTTGGCAGCTTGGATAGACTCGGTGAGGGTACCAATTTGGTTGACCTTAAGCAGAAGGGCATTGGCTGCCTTTGTTTCAATGGCTTTCTTGATGCGGATTGGGTTTGTCACAGTCAAGTCGTCACTAACACCCTCATTAGTAATGCTTCATCACCATACAGTCTGACAAGGACATACCCAACAATCTGGAAGTCGGAGGTCTTGAAGAAGTAGCTCCATGCCTCCCAGTCATCCTCGGCGAAGGGATCTTCAATCGAAACAATGGGATACTTGCTGGCCAACGACTTGTAGATATCCGCCAGCTGCTCGTAGGTGATCCATTTGCTTGGATCACTGTCGGGGTTCTTGAAGTCGAGGTCGTACTTCTTCTCCTTCTCCTTGTAGAACTCGCTGGAAGCGACATCTAAAGCGATGTTCATCCTTCCTTCGTATCCAGCTTCCTTGATGGCATCTGCGATGAGCTCTAGGGCTTCCTCAGGGGTCTGGATATCAGGTGCGACACCACCTTCGTCACCCACGTTGCCTGCAGATTGCCCGTATCTCTTCTTTGCCAGTGACTTCAGCTTCTGGTAAACCTCAGCGCCCCATCGAAGAGCCTCGGTGAAGGTAGGTGCTTGACTGAGAGCAGGATTAGCAATGCAGATTGCGTATTGAAGACTAGGCTTACTCTGGGACAATCATGAATTCTTGGAAGGCAAGACGGCCACCAGCATGAGATCCTCCGTTGAGGACATTCTGGAAGGGCACAGGGAGAACATATGGCTTCTTGGTACCTGCAAGATCTGAAACGTGGGCATAGAGTGGCACACCCTTTTGAGCCGCACCAGCCTTTGCAACTGCAAGACTGACACCAAGAATGGCGTTGGCTCCCAAGTTGGTCTTGTTCTCAGTTCCGTCGAGGTCAATCAAGAACTTGTCGACGGTGGGCTGATCTGTGACATCGAGATTCTTCTCAATCAGCTTGGGGCCGATGATCGAGTTGACATTCTCAACAGCCTTAAGCACACCCTTTCCAGCCCACTTGGTCTTGTCACCATCTCGGAGCTCGCAGGCTTCGTGCTGGCCAGTAGAGGCACCCGAGGGAACGATGGCACGATGCAGTCCAGTCTCGGTGACAACGTCAACCTCGACTGTCGGGTTACCCCGGGAGTCATAGACCGAGCGGGCGTGGATCTTGACGATTGGCATGGCTGCGGTGGGCGGTGGGTCAGTCAGTGGAAAAAGTCGGGAGAGTGAAGGGCAAGTGGAAGTAGACGTAGGGACGAGAGGAAGACAGGTGGAAGGTGAACACGATTAGAACTAAGAGGGTGAAGAAGGATGAGGAGATATGGGAAGAGCCCTTGAGGTGAAGCTCTGTCCGTGTTGGGCTCTTGGAGGTAGTCACAGCTGTGCTGGTTTACTTACTGGGCAGGAGCAGTGGTGTGATGAGACTTTATGTCAGCGAGGAATTGCTTAGTGAAGTTGACCGTTGAGAACAAAGGGCAAATGAGGCAAGAAGTAAAGGTCGCTTCCGCTGAAAAAGATATATAGTATCTTGAATGAGGAAGAAGAAAATGCAGGGAGGGAAAAGCAATTGAGGAAGCAAGCAATAGCTGGGACTTTTTGTTGTTTCTTGGTGGGGTATACTCAATTGGCTGTTGACCTGGTTGATCGGTCGCTACAAAAGTCACTCACCCAAACCAGCAAGGTGATCGATTGGGATTACTACGGTGACCGCGGATACCTAATGGACGCCATGTCGTCAAGGCTTAATAGCTGCCAGCCATGGCCAGCGCGGGACAAGCAGACTGATAGCTCAACCCAGGGATCAGGGCGCGGCCTCTCCAATGGGCAGGGTTGAAAGAGACCAGGAGGGACAAGGACCCCTCCAAATGCTGGTACAGCAGTTGTGCCCCTCCGACAGCCCATCTCAACCAAATCTGATTTTGCCCTGGTCGCATCTCACCGCCTTCGCACGGAGTTTTTGGCTGAGCTCTGGCGTCATATCGCCAAGCCAAGCAGTAGCACGCTAATCTCAGAATAGAAAGGCTGTACACGTGATCGTTGTCTCTGAAGCCTTGCCGCGTCGTGCCTTGGGTACCTGCGTCCGACTCTGTTGCCATCTCCATTTGATCGTCTCCATCACCATCTTCAATTTCCAATTCACAGATCCACCGCTTTCGTTTTTGGGCTTTCTTCGTTCAAGCGATATTCAGGCGGATACTGACCGGGCTCATTCGACTCACAACCACAAGTTCCTTTCAAAAGTCACCCGATACCATCCCTGCGATCTCGGCAGAATGGACGGCGGTGGAGATCCAGAGAGGCAACAAGCCCTGGAACAATACAAAAACAAACTACTAGAGTCCAGAGAATGGGAATCCAAACTAAAAGCGTTACGGATGGATATCAAGGGACTGCAAAGAGAGTTCGAAACCACAGAAGATAACATCAAAGCCTTACAAAGTGTCGGCCAGATTATTGGTGAAGTGCTGAAGCAGCTTGACGACGAAAGATGTATGTTTTGATCCCTCTGATTGGGGTTCCCTGCAGCAAACTAAATTTTTTGCAGTCATTGTCAAAGCTTCCTCAGGTCCTAGATATGTCGTCGGCTGCCGATCCAAAGTTGACAAAGCCAAACTCAAGCAGGGTACTCGAGTCGCACTCGACATGACCACTCTCACAATCATGCGCATGCTCCCTCGCGAAGTCGATCCCCTTGTCTACAACATGTCTCTAGAAGACCCTGGTCAGGTTTCATTTGCGGGCATTGGTGGATTGAATGACCAGATCAGAGAACTGCGGGAGGTTATTGAGCTGCCTCTCAAGAACCCTGAACTCTTCCTGCGGGTTGGCATCAAGCCTCCTAAGGGTGTCTTGCTTTACGGACCCCCAGGCACTGGCAAAACTCTACTAGCGAGAGCGGTGGCAAGCAGTCTGGACACGAACTTCTTAAAAGGTATTGTTGAACCCTTAACTAGTCTCTCTGACCTAAGGCTAATTACTATCTCAGTTGTCTCGTCCGCCATTGTCGACAAGTACATTGGCGAATCTGCTCGCTTGATCCGAGAGATGTTCGGCTATGCCAAGGAGCACGAACCCTGTATCATCTTCATGGACGAAATCGATGCCATTGGCGGGCGAAGATTTAGCGAAGGAACATCCGCCGATCGGGAGATTCAAAGAACTTTGATGGAACTGCTCAATCAATTGGACGGCTTTGACTACCTGGGCAAGACAAAGATCATCATGGCAACCAATCGACCGGATACATTGGATCCTGCACTGCTTCGTGCAGGTCGACTTGACCGAAAGATCGAGATTCCTCTTCCTAATGAGGTTGGACGACTGGAGATTCTCAAAATCCACGCAGCGGGAGTGGTCACCGAAGGAGAAATTGACTTTGAGAGTGTAGTCAAGATGAGCGATGGCCTCAATGGTGCTGATTTGCGAAACGTCGTCACTGAGGCTGGTTTGTTTGCCATCAAAGATTATCGTGATGCGGTAAACCAAGACGATTTCAACAAGGCTGTAAGAAAGGTTGCAGAATCCAAGAAGCTGGAAGGCAAGCTGGAATATCAAAAACTGTAAGATATATATTTCGAGGTCGTCTGGGAGGCTTCATAGCGTTCAGGTCCCCATAGATACCTGTTTATTCTAAACATCCAAGAGGGGATCTTGGTTTGAAGACGTTGCGCTGGATACTGGTAGCCACAAAAGAGCATATCAGGGACTGTTGTGCCATGCAAGTTCAGGATTTATCGCACGTGACAGAAGTCCCACAGCGAGTCTTATGCATTAGGTAGACTCGAACATTTCAGGTTGAGAGCTTCCACTATTACCACCTTCTGTCATCATCTTTCTCGCTTTTCTAGGCCCGGTTCTCCATCGCTGAGCGAGTAACATCAGATCCTACCACGCCGTCTGGACAATTAAATTCCATCACGTTCATTTCGTTTCCGTTCCATTTCTTGTTGGTATGCTCATTCTCGAGCGAAGCCCATCGCCACTCGCCACCAATGGGTTAGACTATGGGACTCCATATATGCAGCCATTTCTTTGACAGTGGCCACTTCTTCTAAGACCCCCAGAGGTGATGCATCTTTGGTTCCGGAACATGGTTGGTCCATTCCAGGAACACTTCTGACAGGTGCAGCTAGCTGGTAATCTTTGTACCGCAAGTCATGGACGGTATCTACCCAATTCTGGACTTCAGGCTTCGTCCCTCCCCGGACATATATCACCCCTGGAATGCCACCTGTCCTCAATAAAGCAAAGCATTGGTAGGTCTTAGCGGCATCTTTGAGCCGAGCGATTTTCTTTTTCGAGGCAATGTGATGTGTCCGTATCAATGCATGATACATATGGCTGTGAGTGGATGGAGAAAGGCTTTTTCGATATCTGAGAATGGCAAACGAGCTGTGGGATTGATTTCAAATCCCAGAAGTACGTGAAGCTGCTGAGGCTTGCGGTCAAGAGCCATAGCCTTGCCGGCAAAGACGGCTTCGAGCGGAGTTCGACGCTTCTTGGAAACCTTGGGCCCTGCTTAGATCCCCGCACAAAATTCCCCGGGTCAGATCTCATCTGTCACCACTTGTCCGTACAGCTGCTCAGGTTTCCATCGAGCAATGGTGGCCGCGATTTGCGTCCTTCGGTGCGAGGAGGGCGTGCTATCTTGTTATGAGAGCATGATGTTGACCATGGTCCCCAGGCAACTACTTACCATGGGGTAGAACTCAGCCGCCTCTCAAAAGAGACTCCATGGACTGTTGATGGACTCTAGAGGATTTATAATTCTGATCCCTGACTTGGAGAAGACTACGACATCAACGGATCACATCATGCAGCACACCAATCCGATATTACCTCGGCATGTCTACCTAGATGGGTGCCATTGTCGCCATTCCGCTTCAACATCAAAAGTGAAAAGAAATACTTGCAGGCGAGCTAGCTCATCCATGTGTCGGTGACCCCATGTTTTTTTAAGTATTGCCCATATGTCCGCATTTTGCCTTTTCCCCCTGCCTTTTCTTGAAGTACTTTATCCAGACATCGAGATGCCTTCCCTCTGTCGTGGATGCTCTCCCATGCTGACCTGATCTTATTATTTTGCTGTATTTCCCTGTTAGTGAAACAACGGATTCATTGTCGTTCATTCCCGGTTGGAGAGCAACAACTATCCATAGTATCTTTCAAATTTGTCGTCCTTATTTTACAACCAATCCTAAGCCGCCTTCATGGCGCCTCAAACTTATGGAGAGAAACTCGATATAGAATCAGAACCATCACAGATACCCCCACTAGCTGATATTCCCATAGATGCGAAAGCAAGTATTCTCCCACCGCCTGCTCCGCCTCCTGATGGTGGGTTGCGTGCTTGGCTTCAGGTTGTTGGTTGTTATTTAGTCTTCTTCAACGTTTGGTACAGTATTGTCTCAACACCACTGACATGAAAAACTATCACTGACACAGCCGTGCTACAGGGGTTTCACTTTCGCTTTCGGACTTTTCCAGAATTACTATGAAACTGTTCTTCTAAGTAGCATGCCACCGTCGGCAATTTCATGGGTTGGCACTACAGCTTCGTACCTACTCATCGTCACTGGCGTCATATCAGGACCACTGTTCGACCTTGGATTCTATCGCGTAATGCTCTTCGGCGGCGCCGCGACCTCGACATTCGGCACTATGATGTTAAGTCTATCCACGGAATACTACCAGATTCTCCTCTCCCAAGGAATCTGCATGGGGCTAGGGTGTGGCGTGCTATATGTCCCTGGCCTTGCCTTGGTGAGCCGCTCGTTCACCACTCGACGGGCAGTAGCTCTGGGGATAGTAACATGCGGTGCTCCCATAGGTCAGTAGTGATCTCATTCATGCCCTTTCCCATCTCATCTCATCCTACACGGCGCAAAATTCCCTGACCATTATGTATATGTAGGGGGGATCATATATACGATCGTATTCAACGAGCTCATCGATAAAATCGGCTTTGACTGGACTGTGCGCGTCATGGGCTTCATCATGTTCACCACTTTCTCGACCGCTTTCCCACTGCTGCTCTGGGGCGCTGGAAACACTGGCGACATCGCCCGAGGCACGACCCGCAAGATCTTTGACAAGAACGCGTTCAAGGATCTCGGCTTTTGGCTGTATACTTGGTCTAACTTCTTTGTAAGTTCGGAGCTATTCACGGAAACATCTTTTAGAACACGAATCCCAGTTCACTGACGTTAGTATACTTCTGGTAGATCTTCTGCGGCTACCTAGTGCCCTTCTTCTACATACCGAGTTATGCGCAGCTCGGGCTCGGGATGTCTCGATCACTGTCTCTGTACTCCATTGTGATCGCCTCGGGCGCTTCTGTCATCGGCCGGATGATCGCAGCAACTGTGGCACAGCGGACCGGTGCCATGATCCCTTGGATCACTTGCGTGGTCGTGTCGGCGGTTATGTGCTTGAGCTGGATAGGTATACACAGCGTTGGCGCCTTTTTGGCCTTTGCTGCTCTCTACGGTAAGGAGTTGCTCCATCTAAAATATTGCTCTGCTCTGCTCATTCAAGCCGTGAATTCCTCCTATACAATCTCATCCTTATCTCCCAATGTACTTCTGTCTGGCCTGAAAAAACCCAGTAACATCTATACGAAAGCAGCTAACAAAACGATAAACCAAACAGGCGGCTTCAGCGGCGCACTCATCCCACTTCCCCCAACCATTTTCCCAACAGTCTGCCCCGATCCGAAAGTCCTCGGAGCGCGACTGGGCATGGCACAGGCAATCGGTGCCTTCGCATCGCTAATTGGGAGTCCCATCGCGGGCGCGCTGGTCAGAGGCGATGGCAGCGCTGGCCATGACTACCTCGGGCTCCAGCTCTTCTGTGGCTGTATGATGCTCTTCGGCTCGTTCCTGCTATCTTGCCTTTGGTTCTATCTCGTCAAGAAGCGGAAGACGAAGATCCTTATCTGAGTGTGGGCTTGAGTGGAGTCGAACTTCTTCTTGAATGGCTTTCTCAAGGGATCATATAATGAGGGTAACAATACGACGAAATCGCGCACTGGAGACCAAATTACCATTGACGGCGGCGGAGTATTCACTAAGGCTAGGTACCAGCGAGGTCCTCAGAATCTCCAGACTCCACGTGCCCACACAAAGCCCCATATCCCTACATTTTCTCCAGATGCAGTGTGGAACCTAGACTTGGACCAAACTTCGCTCCGGCTCCGCCTGGGGATTCGATCCACGCTGCCCATGAGGGCCTCCAAGTCTCCAAAAACTGCCGCCTGGCAGCTCATTCAGACTCAACGCTCTGCAGCGGGTCTTGAGTCTGAACCTTTCACAGAAAAAACGTGGAGATGCTCTGGGCTGCAGGTTCAAGCAAATCAGATTGTTGCTATGGGTGCTACTGGTACCAGCAATATGGGACTCGATGTCCATATGGTGCCCGCAAAATGTTCAAAAAGCGCCATTTTCGAAAGAGGGCTTGCGTAGTACAGTGGACGTCTGTTGATGGGAGGAGTGCCAGTTAAGTATAAAGGGCAGTGGTTTATGCTTGTTTTTTAAGTCCTTCATTGCTTGATACTATACTCTAAGCGGGCATCTTTCTCGATATCAAGACATCCCATTACCAGAACAATCACATCACTACACTCTCAAGCAGCGTCCTTCCACATTCAATGCGACAAAATCATCTACCACAACTACACACTCCCCAAAGACCTTCACTACGCACAATGCCTCCACCCTACAAGGTTCACAAGGATGTGCTACCATCAGGCATCCTCCTGCTGCGCCTCCGCCTCCGCCTCTGCCAGCCCCCGCCCGGGCCACCAAAATCCGTCGTCTCAAAGCCCGCTTCACGCAGGTTTTCTGGCCCTTGATAATCCAGCACCCTCTGATGGTAGCCTCGGCGGCGGAAACGTCACGAAAGGGGCCCAGCCACTCCATATCTTACACCTCTGCTGAGAGCATAGACGAGCGGGAGGCGCGAGGCCTCGCCTGCCGCTTCCAGAGACCGTTGGTGTTTCCAAACGAGACAAGAACGATAGTGAGAATGAGAGCATGAGGCGACCGCAGCTGCCGTTGGCAGAGGATGTTGTTGTTGTTGTTGTGCATGTTGCTGTGAAGATTGAGGTTATCGTTCCCGTTCGTGGGGATAGGGAGAGGAAAGATGATGGTGGTGATGAGGAGGAGGGGTTAGATTTGCTGCCGGAGATTCCTGCTGAAGTATCAGCGGGAGCGGAATTGAATGACGAAGGCAGCAGCAGTAGCAGCAGCGGTGGCGGTAACAGCAATGACAGGGGTAAGGAAGTCACCATCAAGGGAAGCTGGACGTCACGGCCTGTCTTCGAGGAGGAGGACGACACCGCCAACGACGAGGAAGAGGTGCAAGAAAGGGGCCTTTACCCCCGGGGCACGTGGAGTCATGTGCCCAACAGCTTCCTGAAGCAGGACGCATACAGCGTGCCCAAGAAATTGCGCCGACCACGCCGCAGCCTTTTCCATGTACCAAGGGCTGGGGATCACAAATCCAAGGTCGGGGTGCTCGACACCGTCTGGGAGGACGAGAACACGTGTTGAGGTAAGTGAGTCTGCAAGAGAGAGGGAGAAGGAGAGAGCAATCTCCATCCTGAGTCACTTGTAAAGAAGTACTGGATTCAGGTACTTGAGAATAATAAGGATCACATTGTCATCATTTTAATTCTCGTATACGACACCTACGAGTATTTGTAGGGGACGCCGTTCTTCCTCCCCTATTTCTATCTTCACAACGTACCGTCCTTACTAGTCTTGGGTGCTTGGAGGTGATACAAGCAGGCCATTCGAGTGGCTGCAGTTTTGTAATTTATATACTAAATGTACATGAGAAGTGCTCCAAATCTTCAGAGCCGTCGTGATGGGTTCGCTATAGATCAAGATCTCCGAGGATAGAAGAGCATATTGGTGAGAAAGCATGGCGTATAAGTTAAATAGAGGCTGTAAAACCACATCAAGAACGAGGCTTGGGGTATTTCTTCCATCCTCTGCCGTGACCTTTCTGGATAAATTGTTAGCATGAGTTTGTGATATTGTGAACGGGGTTCGTGGTCTTACCGATTCCCATTCCCGGATCAAAGAAGGCATATTTTCCATGGCCTTTCTTCTCTTATCGAGCCTGGTACCCATGGTGCGCTCCCACATGTGACCCTTGACTTTCTGGCCTTCACCAGTGCCTCGAATGCGGAGACCTTGTTCCAGTAATCGCTGCTGCTTCCATGCAGTTGACTTGTGACCAGGAGGTAACAGCTCCTCGACATCGTGCTTCTTCGCCAGCTTCACAAGCTCAGCCTGCCGCCGCAGGCTGATGTTCGCGCCGGCCCATCGCCCCGTCGCGAAGTTTTTCCGCGGTAGGAATGGGTTTGGAGGGAAGTGATTGCTGGTGGGTGGTGTCGAGGGGTTCACTCCTCCTTCTAGGGTGAGGACTCCACCCGAAGGTGCAGGTGTCGTTGATTCTGACTCGGGCACATTGATGGGTTGTTGGTATTGGTATAGAACCTCTCCGTCCTCACCGAGAACCGTCGCGGGCTGGCGCTGGGCTGCGGCCTGCTTAGCTGACTTTTTGGTTAAGGGAATGGTGATTCCTGTGTGCTTAGCCGAGTAGAGCTCTGGAGGGTAGCGGGCGAAGAAAGTAAGCAGCCGCGAGGGGAGTTTGGGGGATATTGTAGTAGTCGCGGCCATGCTCGTGAGGGTTAGAGTGAGGGAGAAGTTGTCGAAGCCGCCAGGCCAGTCGGGGGTGGACGAGGCTGCAGAATGGGAGAATTAGAGATTGAAGAAATCAGAAGCAGGTCAGGCCGAGTCTGGTTGATGGTTACTGGTCAGTGGTCAGCGAGAGAGGACTGATGAGTAAGGTGAGTGGTGAGAGGAGCAGTATGTAGTTCTTGATACGAGGGCGGCTTCCCAAAAAAGTTTCAGGCTTGGCAGTTGTCCAGTCAGACTTGAAGAATCTCCAAATCCTCCAAATCCTCCTCGTTCTCCCAGCCCGCATGCATTTCAGCTTCAACGTGCGTCCATTCCTGCCGTCACCTCCTCCCGTCGACTCCTCTCTCATCAGCTTGATCATCCTTCGGTCACACGTCGATCACTCCTCATTTACTTGAATATCATCTCCCAAGTTACCTTCTCCGACTGTCCCACGCCTCAACAAACTGCGTCCAGATGGACGCCTACGGGGGTAGTGACGAAGACAGCGCCGAGCTGCGAAAGCTCCTCGCTGAGGTGGTACGTGCCCAGTAACTATCCATGCTATCCCTGTGATTTATTGCTAATTCTCTCTACCCTAGACCGATGATCCGGATAACTTTGAGGCCTGGGAGAAGCTCGTCCGCGCCAGCGAGTCACTCGAAGGTGGCATCAACAGGAACTCGAGTTCCCAGGCCATCACCACTCTCAGGAGTGTCTACGACCGCTTTCTCGGCAAGTTCCCTCTGTTTTTCGGATACTGGAAGAAGTATGCCGACCTCGAGTTCTCCATAGCCGGCACTGAGGCTGCCGAAATGGTAAGATCATCTCCACAAACAAGTGCAATGCAAGATAGGGACATTTCACTGAGGCTATCATAGGTCTATGAACGAGGAGTTGCCAGTGTCACCACCTCGGTTGATCTGTGGACAAACTACTGTTCCTTCAAAACCGAGACAAGCCACGATGCCGACATCATCCGAGAGTAAGTATCCAAAGAAACAAACCATATTCCCCTCCTCGAGACCTAAACATAGCGCGGGCACACACATACACCCACACCTACACCCCTGTGCCGGGACTATCATCTGGCCGGGTCTGGTTTGGTCATCAGCGATAACACTCAAGATACCCAAGAATACCCAAGAATCCCAAGATTGGTGAGATGGTCACTCAATCAATTTCCCTTTCGAGCTTGCTTTCTCACAACTCACAACTCAGGCGCTTTGATCTTTTGCTTTTACCCGGAAAGAGGACCTCATGTCCGTCATCCTATTCCTAAGGACCATTATTATGTTGCAGCAGAAAACCACTTGCTTGAGGGACTATCACATTCACGAACACGTACATCCACCTCTTCCCACCTTTGCTTTCCGCCCTATTCTTGTGCCCCTACCATGAAACCCTAATTCACTAACTCTCGGATGCACAGACTTTTTGAACGAGGCGCAACATCTGTCGGCTTAGATTTTCTCTCCCATCCTTTCTGGGATAAATATCTCGAGTTCGAAGAAAGGCTTGAGTCTTTCGACCGCATATTTGCTATTTTGGGCAGAATCATTTACATTCCCATGCATCAATATGCTCGATATTTTGAAAAGTACCGACAAATGGCTCAGTCACGCCCCATCGCTGCCACTGCTCCTCCAAGCCAGCTCACACAATTCCAACTCGATCTCGAGAACGAAGGGGCTGGCTATAAAGCTGGCCGAAGCCAAACGGAGGTTGAACGAGAACTGCGTGCTCGAATCGACAACTATCATCTTGAAATCTTCAGGCGAACCCAGACAGAGACGACCAAACGGTGGACTTATGAGTCTGAAATTAAGCGACCCTATTTCCACGTCACAGATCTGGATGAGGCTCAAGTTGCCAACTGGCGCAAATATCTAGATCTGGAAGAAGCAGAAGGCGACTACACGCGCATTCATTTCCTCTATGAACGGTGCTTGGTCACATGTGCCCTTCATGACGAGTTCTGGTTGAGATATGCGAGATGGATGCTGGGCCAACCGGGCAAAGAGGAAGAGGTTCGAAATATCTACCAGAGAGCTTCCTGTCTATTCGTACCAATTGCATTGCCCATAACAAGGCTGCAGTACGCATATTTCGAGGAGTCAGCAGGTCGTGTCGACATCGCCAAGGATATTCATGAAGCTATCCTGTTCAACTTACCTGGTCATGTTGGTACGATAGTCTCACTTGCCAATCTCACTCGCCGGCATTTCGGACTTGAAGCTGCCGTCGCTGTCTATCAGTTCCAGCTAGAGCAACCCACCATCGACATAGCTTCAAAGGCAGCCTTGGTAGCGGAATGGGCCAAGCTTCTTTGGAAAGTTAAAGGCTCTCCGGAAGAGGCACGCCAGGTCTTCCAGAAAAATCAGCATTGGTACTCCGAGAGTTCTGCTTTCTGGAGCAATTACTTGCGTTTCGAGATTGATCAGCCAACAAGTAGCGAGGCAGAGCAAACTCACTACGAAGAAATTAAAAAAGTTGTGGATGAAATCCTTACCAAGAGCAGATTGCCCGAAGCTACCCTTCAGGAGCTTGTGTCGATGTACATGAGGTACCTGCTGGAACGAGGCACCAAGGAAGCAACAAAGGAGTACATGAACCTCGACCGAGAGATCAATGGACCTGCCTCTGTGCAAAGATCAATAAAAGCCAATTTTGACGCTGGCAAAATCCCGGAAGCCATCAATGGACAGGTCAGTCACAGATCCGTATTTCATGTATTTCAACGACCCTGACCAGCTAACACGTTTGAAATCTAGCCACCCCCTATTCGCTACGCATAAATAAGCGTTAACACCAAGGAACACTCGTTGCCTGGAATGTACTTTGCTTAGATATCCCGGAAGATTCGAGGATACCATTCTGTCGGTGGTCTGACTTGAGTTTGGGTCGGCATAGCAGGTTTTTTCAAGGTCACAAGCGCATGGACTCGGTCATTCAGATGGAAAGTGGCAATCAGATTTCAATCAAGCGAAACATGATTGATTGCTGCAGCGTGTTATTCAAACGTGTGTAGTTCGCTGTTGATATTCAAATCCAAATATCCCTGTAAAAACACAAGGTACTCTGAATTCTAGAGCTGAGCACGGAGCAGCAAAGGCACTACTGTAAATAGTATGTACTGTAATACCCATGGGTTCCCCCGCGTTACCCAAAATTGCGGTCTTGATTTACGAGTACACATCTCACGCTCTGGGGTAGGATCTGTAATTGGATGAATCCCCCCAGACCAGAGTCCACAGCTCATTGCGATCTCGCAACGGCAAGGAGATCCACGGATATCAATCCGACGACGAATTACACTGCATTATCCAATACTCTACATGTCCTCTTCGCAACTACTGTCTAGGCACTGGTGGTCTATAGTCACTTGCTGCCATTAGTTCATGGCTTGTTTCTGGAAATGATGGGGACCGCGCAGCCTTGTCGCCTCGCTACTATTGGCATTTATTGCGTGGTGCGGTACCGCGATGGTAGCTGGGGTCCCGGTGCTGGATGACTAGCTGTGTTGCTTGCTCTTGTTAGTCTAGTTTCAGACAATTCCACCATTCGTAGTGGCGGTGCGCCAGTGGATGCTCGAGACGGATCATGCGAACCTCGCCTGCAGACGTATTTATATTGCCCCTCGTCTCTATCTATGAGACTTCGCACTGCACTGCGAAACATCTTAGCGATCTAGAATTTTCAGGTTCATCTCCAATCGCTTCCTGTCTAAACCTTCGTCTAGTGGGCGTTTGGCCAGAAACAATGAAAGTCATCCCCGTCACAGCATTTCTCGGAGCGACGCTCGAATCTCTCTCGCTCACGGCATGTGCGGCCTGCCCGCCGCGGCAGCCCTGCAAGCAGACCCCCGGATTTCGTATTCTGGGAATATCCCGGGTACACACTATCCAGCAGCGAACGACACCAGCACAAAGCTGCCCCTTATTGTCGCCGTCCATGGCACAGGGCGCGAAAACTACCGATATGTCGACGTGTGGCAAGAATTCGCGGACGAGCATAAAGTCGCCGTCATTGCGCCTCTGTTCCGTTCCTCCCTCCAGGACCCTCTCCACATCGACGCCTACCACTTCCTGGGGCGTCCGACGCTGTGGAGTGGCGAGCCAGCGGAGTTCGTGGTTGAGCCACACCGTTGATGTGACTGGCGGGCCAACCGTTGATATTCAGCCTGTAGATCCAGAGAGGTACATGCGGTATGATCTGCTTCTGCTCGACTTGTTGGCGGAAGTCTCCACGCGGTGGCCGGGGATTGAGACGGAGAAGGTCTTCCTCATGGGCTTTTCTGGTGGCGGGCAGTCTGTGCATTGCTTCTTCTATCTGCACCAAGAGCGGCTCGAGGGCCTTTGCGTCGGTTCTCCTGGCTCAACCACGCTCCTTGACTACACCCAGACGTGGCCGACCGGACTGCAGAACTTCCACGAAGTCTTTGGCCAGCACGTTGACATTGAGCAATTGGAACATGTTCCTGTCACTGGTGCTGTGGGAGCAATGACGTTGACACCGACGAGTTTAGGGTCAGACTGAACGTTCTCAGCTCGAATTTCGGAACTCCTGGGTGGCAAACCAGACCATGGTACAGCGGCTCACAACTTTGTTTCAAAATGGCAAGTCGTAGGCTTGAATGCCACGTACACGGTCGTCCTGGGCCTGGCGCATGACATGGAGGAGGTCAATCCGCCCTTCGAGGAGTGCTTCAAGCGCCTGGTCCAGCAGTGGTGGGCGAAACACTGAGTTTGAGGAAATTCTTGAGATGTGATTGGAGTCAAACCTTGGCAACCTAGCTCCTGGTCAACACCAGAGTTTTGGTAGACATGACAATTTATGGAAGCACGTATAATGGTTGTCTTATGAGGTTATTGGGGATTGGCCCGCTGACGCAGGACTCTTGAAGGATCGGAAGATACGACTTCACCTGAGCTCTGCTGCTATCCTTTGCTTGTGGATCCGTCAGGATCGTTCGTTGAACGCGAGTCGGTCCGCGCACAGCTGCTGGATCAGGGACATACGCATAGAGGACTTGCCGTGCCTTACATATGAATCACGATAGGGTTTGGGAGTCACCAAGTCATCCCTATGAGCTGATGAGCATACTTGGCTATGATCATCTTGGGCTGCTAGAAGCAGTCACGTAGATTCTACCGAGGTCGGATAGATCTCCGCAGACTGCTGATCGCGGCCGACTAGCATGGGATTTAGCAAAAGGGTGCTCACTGTTGCGCGCAGAGCTTGAACTCTGATGCTGCATCACGGTTGCGTCTGTTGGCAAGTTTTCTCCGGAGGGAGGAGTTGAGATAAATGGGAAGGTTTGAGCGAGGAGCACTTTCCTAGCCAGCCGAAACGCGTGATAACCCGGCCAACGCGTTTGAAACTGAATAAGCGTGTCTGATTGGTCTATGTAACGCGGCGCCTTCCACGAGTCATATTTAGTTACCCCTGAAGTCAAACTTTGTCACTGCGTTCTGAATACTCGTATGTAACGTCTCGCCGCTAATCATGTAAGGCCGGCCGTTTGATGTTTCGCCTGAAGCCGGGGCAAACTGTTGAGGCTGTTGTTCTTGTCCGGCCCTCTGGAGTGCTCCCTACTTCTGACCAGTTGGAGCTAGTACGGAGTACAATGAAGACACCATCGGGGAAGCCTTCGCTTGATTGCAGATATTCTGGCTCGCTACCAGGTAGGTCTGTTGGCGCATCGCCGGCTGACCCCTTCCCCAAGCACTCATGTGCTCGTTGTCTCGAACCTCCACCACCGGCTGCGTATCGGACCGTCCCGGATCTGAATGGAACTCCGAACTCTGTCTTGATCGAGTATCTTACATGGAGGACTATGAAGTACGAAGGCTGCACTCCGTATCACGGCCGAGATCAAGTATATCTCGATTCTCACATTGTTTCGTACGGAGGTTCTTGAGTTATCCTTTTGCTAGTTCGTGGCCTGAGCTACGCTAATTGAACAAGGTGCCTGTGATTGTCTCAGCCCACAACCCATCACATTTGAGAATACAGATCGTCTTGGCCTGCGCCTCTTTCCACGCTGTGGGGCTAGTGTCCAAGGATGGTGTCCTTGCAACATGGAGGTCGCTGCAGGGGTTGCCTCGCTGATACGTACTTCATAGGCGCCTACCGCTCCTGGTAGGTGCCTGGGCAACTAGAAACGCTGGCGTAATGGCCCCCACACAGACAGCGGTTCCAGAGACAAAGGACAAGGCTAGCAAGGGAGCAGGTCAATCGAAGAACTTATTGCCGAAAGTACTCATAACGAACGGAGTGGGTTTAAAAGGATGCTCAGGCCTTGCGTCCTTTGTCGTCCCTGGCAGCGTCGCATTCAGTACATCAACCATGGACATCAGCAATAGTGCCATAAATTCATTCCAATCCCCGGAACGGCTCGAACTACTCAACGACATCGACACCTTTCGCACACATGGCCTCCAGGACCTCCCTCAGATCGTTGTATGTGGAGATACAAGCAGCGGCAAATCATCCGTACTGGGAGCCCTATCCGGAATTGAGTTCCCAGTGTCTGGAACTATGTGTACAAGGTTTGCAACTGAAATATCCTTGAGATACTCTGCTGCAGAATCCATTACCGGCCATGCTTTTATCAGCCCCTATGCGAAAAACCCGTCTCAAAGCCACCGAGTTGCAGTCGAGTCATTCCAGAGAGACATCACAAGCCTTGATGCTATTCCGACTCTGATGGACGAAGCAAGGAAGGCAATGGGTCTGGCAGAAGCATCGGGAATAAGTAGAGACGTCTTGCACTTGAGACTTGAGGGGAAAAGACTCCCAAACCTCACGCTTGTCGATTTGCCTGGTCTAATCCATGCATCTGCGAACACAGATGACGTTAGTCTGGTCAGAGGTCTTATCCAGGAATACTTCAAACAACAGCAAAGCATTATCTTGATAGTCGTTTCCGCAGAAAATCCCACCCAGAATCAAGGCATCCTTGACTATTCACGGAAATTCGACCCAAAGGGTACCCGGAGTATCGGGGTTCTCACCAAACCTGATGTTTTGGACCGTCCTGACAAGGTCAGTTTGAAGCCGGCGATGCTGGAGCTGGCAAGAAATCAACATCCAACATTCAAGTTCACACGTGGTTGGCACGTTGTAAGATGCCTAAATGATAAAGAACGAGCAGACGGGTTGGACCGGGATCTCCTCGAGAGCACCCTATTTAGTCGGGAGCAATGGAAAAACACCTTTCACCCGAAGCACCTTGGCATCAAATCATTGAGACTGATTCTATCCAAATATCTCCATGAACACATACTTCAAGTTCTACCAGGTCTTCAGACATCTTTGGAAAAGGGGATACAAGATGTCAAGTCTTCCTTGGAGCGACTTGGTGACGCTCGAACTAGTTCAAAGGAGCGAATGCGCTACCTCATTCGGATTAGCAAACGCTATGGCGAACTTGTTAGAGATGCCCTGGAAGGTGATTACAGTGATGTCTTCTTTAAAGATGGCGATCCGGCCAAAAGACTGAGAGCACAGACGATGGGATTGACCGATGACTATGACCAGTCTATGCGCACCAAAGGTCATTCGTTTGATATACGTGATGAACAACCCCGGATACGCCATGAATTGCCCAACAACCCAGAAATAATCACTCAATCTGATGCTCTGCTGAAAGTTGGAAAGCTGCTAGAGGCCTACAGGGGCCCGGAATTGTCATTTCTTTTTAACCCCCGCCTCGTTGGAGAGCTGTTCAAAGAGCAATCGCAGAAATGGCGACTACTGACGTCTGAATACATTGGCAAAGTCAGTTGCGCGGTGGATACTTTCCTGAACATGGTTATCAGTTTTATTTGTCCATCGACCGGAGATACGGCTAACCTTGTCTTTCAGCACGTTCTTCAGGATACTTTACAAAAGAGTCTCAAAAGTCTTGATTCGAAAGCTCAGGAACTCTTCAGCCCTTATACTACATCGTTCCTCTTCTCCACTAAGAAGCGCCTTCAGGCTAGCTTGAAGAATATTGAGCTGCAAGCACTTCAAAAAGCGCAAGATGAAGCTGGTCCAACAACAAAACCGCGGCAACAGTCAGGTCCCCAAATTATGGGCTCGGATCATGATACTCGGGTCAAATTACTTCAATATTCAGCAGCATATTATGATGTTGCAATTGAGACATTCATCGATAACGTTGTTCTTCTTGGCGTTGAATCATGCCTGCTTTCGAAACTTGAAGCCATGTTTACATCAGAAATTGTGGTGCAAATGGACGAGAAAACGCTGGACCTTGTAGGAGGGGAGTCTCTAGATATGCAAAGCGAACGGAAAGCCCTGAACGAACAATTAGAAACACTTGAGGTGTCGCTAAAAAGGTGTCGGAAGCATACCAGCAGAATAAATTGGGGCCAATTCAAAGAAACACACCCGATCCCTCCAAAGGAGCCAGTGTCGAGCCAGTTTGGTCAAGCAGAGGACTCTGGTGACGACTACAGAGGCGGATATGAACGTAGGTATGACAATGGGTACGAAGACGGATCGGAAGACCGAGCCAAAGGGAATATTAAACAGGAGGAGAGTGACGATTCTGGTTCAACTGCATTGCAACTGAAACCAATATCCAACGGAGTCACCGCGGCCCCGGTTCCTTCCAGGTTGCCGTCTGCCTTGTTCGCAGACAGACCAATTGAAAGGCTATCATCAGACAAATCTTCAGTGACACTAGATGCTAGTCTTTCTTCCACACAGGAAATCAGAAGACCCAAGTTACCGCTGGAGACAGCTCCCTGGCCTTGGGGGAACCACCGCAACCCGGCTGGGGCTCAGGGACTCTCAAATGGAAAATCTGCGGCTGCTGAGTTTTCATTTGCGGCACCGCCTGCTGCTCCGGCTCTCTCGAACAGAGAACAACAGTCAGAGCTCAAGTTCCATTTTCCAGCGCAAGTTGCCGTTCCGAGCCCCTTAAGTACAACATCAGGGAAGTCTCCCTCTCCAGTACCAGTTAGCTTTTTTAGCTCCTCGAAACCGGAATCAACAACAGGCAAGTCTCCCTCTCCAGCGTCAACAGGGCCCATTGGACAATTCAGGTCCGAATCGACTATAGTAAAGTCTCCATTTTCTGCGTCAACAGCCCTCTTTGGACAGCCCAAATCCGAATCAGCAACAGTAACAGCCAGGTCTCCATCTCCAGCTGCACCGGCTACCGCGCAAGGAGCCCTGAAGACAGAACCCGAAGCTTCAACAAGGTGCAATAGAAGTGAAGTAGGAAGTGAAAATGAAGAGGGTAGGACAGCAGCATAACCAGCCTGCGGAGCGAAGCAAAATGAATTAACGAATATCATTCCAGATAAAGATGGGCCTTTCAGCGACACTTACATCAAAGTCAAATTCCTTATCGAGACATTTAATCTGACCGCCACGCTCTCTATGCCGCTCCCAGTCCTCGAGCTAGCCCAACACATCATGGGCGCGAAAAAGGACATCCCCGCCGCCTGGTTCTTCAACCTCGACCCTGGGGGGGCAAATCTCAAGGAATGGATCTCTCTCTGCTGTGACCCGGTGTATAAGAGAGGGAATAAAGAGGAGATTTCATTTGAGGTGAGACGAGATACTCTCATTCAACCTCTAGCGCTATTCTGTTTTCCTTCCTTCCTTCCCTCATTTTCCACCTCCTAAGTCACCAATCCATACTCTCAGTCTGCTTCCTTACTTCCTCATCCGCAATTCTCTTTCGTGTAAACGTTCTGGTTCGAACTAGCCCTAACAAGCTTTACCTTGCAGGAAGCGCGCTGGCGCGACTACCAGCTGATCTTCGACGAGCGTACTAAGGCCTTCGTGGCCGCGCAGCTGTGGCAGCGGGAGTTGGTGAACAACAGGTGGCATGGCGGCACTAACTCCACGTTCGCGCGAAAGCTTTCATATAGGGACTACATGTCATCTCTGATGTGTGAGTTCGATAGGAAAATGCACCTTGGGGCGTTGACTTCTGGTAGTATAGCATAGCTCGTGAGATCTATGCCGAGATGGATTGGATGGTCTTGCGTTAGATTACGTGCCCAACGATTATGTTCCCTAGGGCTTCTTAGCGAGGAAGGTGACTTTGCAATATGTACGAGTAGTGATTTTGAGGCCTCGAGGTGGGCTGGAATGTAAAATCATAGGATGCCAAGTCCAATCGATGTGGTGACAAGTACATGTTCCTGGCTGATGCAAGATACCTAGGTATTAAGGTATTCTTAGACAGGACACACGTACATGTATGATGGCAAGTTTCTCAAACATTGTTATAGCAGAACAACTTGAATGGAGGGAGGGCTGGAGGTGAGTAGCTCAGCGCCACATAAACGGGGTGTTATTGATCTAAGCTCGCAACTGTTAGCATTGGTCTTCTCTTTGACAGCTTGAAACATAAGATCTGATTCTCGTGAGCTTTCCCAAGCGGTGGCTTGGGATATGTGATGGAGTATTCGGCTCAAGCTGGCGGCTGCTAGATCATCTCACAGCGCACAGAACGTCTTTCAACCCAGTAACGGCATTCCAGGACCTTATAAAAGATCGCTGAATGACCACTGAAGAACCTCGTCGCCGGGCTCCTCTCTAATCGGCGCGAGTTCCCTCCAGCTGTGAGCGGCGGAAAGCGATTGCTCTGTTAAATCAAGCGGTGTGAGCTGCTGATTGTTAGGCAAGGGTTCTTGATCAAGCCCCTGTTCGTTTTCGGGGGACTCTCCAGAGAGAAAGCCGTCGACTTGCGCTGTCGAGGGCTTGGTGAATAGGAGAGTCTGATATGTTATCTGGCGCCCTCGCAAAGCCATGTAGTTGTCCATGAGACTTGCTGATCTGCGGACCGAAGCCGGGCTGTCGGCACAATCTTGGATTACCATATCAGACTTCCTTAGAAATTCCCATCGGTGTTCGCTTTCCTTGTGGTCAGGCCCAAGGAAGCAGTGCGATTCGAACCAACATTCTCGCATGAGTTCAACGACGTTTGATTTACCGAGTGCGAATAGAGTCTCAGCTAAAGAATCCATAGCCAAGAGAGTGCGAACAATGGTTTGGATTTAAGATCGAGATCAATCTCTTCTTTCTCGCGTCTTAACATTTCGGTTTCCGTATTTGAATCGCCCAGAGAAGGAAAGTCCTATAAACTATCCTCCAACATTTTCACCGCTCTTCGTAACCCAGTTACTTGCTCTTGTAGGTCGAGCGATTCCAGCTGTTTTGGCTCTAGCATTTTGCCTTCGAGCATGGAGAGAGCCTGACGTGCTTTGATTCGTTCGGGATGACTCGGGCTATCTTAGTGGACTCTTGGTTTAGCAAAGATAACAGAATCGGTTTGGCTTGTGAATATTGCTTTCGCTACATGTGATACAATGCGAAGTTGCGTCTGACTTGATATGTCTCGATATGATCATCACCTAACATTTGGCGTTTCCATTCCACAATTTGTAGTCGGCCTCTCTCAGATTCCTCAAACTTTTCTAGATCATCAAGGACGTTAGCGAGGTGTTGCAATCCTATCAGCGTTTTCGTCCGGCAATCACTCGGAAGCAGGCGGAGCTGTGATATGGAACCTGTAATAAGCTGCCGCTTGGGCAATCGCAAGTGGAAGGTAATGCAGTTCTGAACAGAGGGCTCTTATGGCTTGAAGCGAGGTATCGTCATTTACAAACGATGTGAGTAGGTTCGTGGCCTCAACTTCTGTCAGCCTGGTTACTTCGATTGTATTGCGATAGTGCATCATTCGCTCTACTACAACTTTGTTCTTGGTGGTTACGAGCATGGCGCCTTTGGAGCTCCCTACAAGGACGCTCGCCAAACGAAGTTCCGATCTGAGGACAACGTCAGCATCGTCAGCGTTGTCCAGTACTAACAGCCACCGGTGGAGTGTTCTCGCTCTGCAGCTAGGCCACCATGGCGCGAATGATACCGTCTTGCGCCACATTAGCCATGCCTGTACCACACAGGTGAGCGGCGACAGTGAAGCTTTCGCGGACACGCTCGACCGTGCTTCCATGGATCCACAGCACCGAATGCATGGAAAACGCGACCTGTAGTTGTGGACGGACTCGATGGCCAATTGGGTTTTACGCGCCCTACCTAATCCATACAGAGCAGCACGAGCCTGGCTCCTGGCCTTACCGTCATATAAGTAAACTGTGAGTCTTGTTGACCGACTGTCTCGTTTTACAAAGCGCGAATTCTGGACGTAAGGCATAAGGAATATGCCTAAGGGAACAGTAGACAACTGCCGATCTTTGGATAAGGGTGAAGTTGGAAAAGTACCTTCCGCTATGAACGTCAGTATTAGCAACAGTATACTGTCTGCACACCTATCCTTGCTTATGGAAAATCCTCTAGGAGTGACGCACAATTTCGCGTCGCGAGGTTCTGAGCACAGTGCTTCACGCGATCAATGTGATCTTGTGACTCCATGTAACTACTAGTTGCAGTCAGGATCTGACTGTCCTTTGAATACTCTTCCAACCCAACGTGTTGCAAACCTTGCTCGACGTTAAAGCGAAAGGCCCTGTCATGATCAAACATTTCGCTATAGGCTTGACGGAAAGCCTCTGCCGTTTTACGTGTCTCGGTTCGCAATGCTGACTAGAATCTCAGCAGAAAATCTCCACACAGTATCAGCAATTGCTTTGAGACCTGGGTCACCTGTGCTGATGGACACAATACATTTCACGTGTGGGAAATTAGTATCCTATTTAGGGAACCATAAGTGGCGCGCATCTTGCACATCTTCATAGACAGGATTATGTGCGAGCAGTCCACCGTCACCATAATTTCTGCCCTGACACGGTAAGGGGATGGAAAAACGTAGGGGCAGCGGAAGTTGCTCTTCCGGCCTCCCATATGGTAGCATGGTCCTCGATAGCCTGGCGATCTGAAGTGTAAGAACGAATTCTTGCTATCTTGTTGATGTCTTCATGACGTGTAGCACACACAAATCTTGCACTACTAGCCGCTTTCATCGACAAGGCTCAAAGCCTACATTTTACAGGGGTTATTCTCCCCAAGAACTGTGTCGTTCAGGAGCTCTTGCTCGGCACTACGGCCGTCAATTTGTTCTCCAATGATCTCTTTCGGGCACTGCCTCAAACCATTGGTGCTGAAGCGACATCTGGTCTTGCGAAGTCAGGGACATCCATGGCTCTCCTTGATAAAGATACGGGAGGAGAGGCGTTGATATGCCGTTATACACTCGTCAATGGTCATGTGTAGCCGGCCCAGCATAATAGCGATGAGTCTGAGGTGGGTAAACTGTGAGTCCATAACCCGTTTGGAGGAATGATGGGAACAGCCCCTCCAGTGCTTGTTCCCCCGATCAAGTCAAGGAGCTGCCATGGCTGTGCCTCTTCATGACCAGCAGCTTTTCGCTCGGTATTTATTTGTTTCATCAGGCCCTCGAGAAGGTAGAGCGACGAAAGACCACGGATTCCACCTCCATCTGGAAGCAATTAACAGCCTCATCGTGGGAGTATAGCTGTTCGAGCCACTATATCAAGTGACAGCAAACAGTAGCCATTCTCGGAGTCCGCCCCGATGACGCGAATCGATGTCTGTACTGCTTCAGCTTGTTGCACCCTCGTCATGTCTGGCCGCGAGTGTTTTGACGTGTACCAGTGCACGTTTGCCCACAATCTGCGAGTGAGATGAGTTTCATCGAGCAAGAGGCTATTTGCGAACTTGAGGCTCAAACGACCGGCTGTCAAGTTGGACTGAGTTTATCAACACCCCCTATAGCGCATGCATGATACCAAAGGAAGGCGCCAGCCTAGCCTGAGGGAAGCAACAGGCATGAGCGTGGTTCTCAGGAGTTTCCATTGGGCACTCTGTGGGAACCAATAGCCTGAGCCCGTTAGTACTGCACCTTGGGCGCCTATGGGTACGGGGCACCTGGGGATACCAGAACGGAGTCCTTCCGCTGAACTCGTGTCACGTTGATGCCAGCCTCAGTGGTCGGGCCAGCAGCATTGGTAATAGGACACATGCTGCTAGATGGAATCGAAAAAAAGGGACCAAGCCAGAGTGAGGGTGAGCCGAAGTTGAACCAGATCGATCACGTGACTTCTAAACAAATTCTAGATATCACAGGTGACTGGAATGGGGATTGAATACTCCACCGTACCCAGGGCCGTGTTGCGAGGCGCCTCGATTTGCTCCACCAAAGTCTATCAGATTCCATGTTGGTGGCATACCTTTCTAGTTGGTACTGATCACAAACTCTTTCTGTTACTGGCCTCGAATATCGTCATACTACCCTGAACTTGAATGCGTCCGATCAAAGTCCAAATCTCTCACTTTTAAGCAGTCAGGGTTACAGGGTATTGGATACCTAGCTCGGACTGCTCGTCGAGATTAAGATGCCATCATGGCGAACAAAATGGTGAACGGCCACCATGACATGACCATTCCAGCTCCGCCTGTTGACCCTATACCAAGACCACAGTCTCCTCCCCCTCCGCCTTCTGCGGAAATCCTGCCACCTCCGCCACCACCAGACACTGGTTTGGCCCCGCCGCCTCCACCTATTGCCTCAGATGTTCCTCCGCCACCTCCAGATGTTGTGCCACCTCCACCGGCTAGCGATTTAGGTCAGTTGGCAGACGGCTTGAGACCGCAACCGCCAAAGAAGAAAGGATGGGGCACCACTAAAACGCCAAAGACTACACCTCTGAGTGTAGAAGATTTATTGAGGAGGAAGAGGGAGGCGGACCTGGCCGCTAGCAAACCTAAGTTTCTCTCTAAAGCTGAGCGCGAGCGCATCGCTTTGGAGAAGCGCGTGAGAGAGGATGAAGCCGCGGCCTCTTCCACATCGCACAACGGCTTCGCGCGCCACGAAGCTTCGAGGACGTCCACCAATACTGAACGGCCCAGGCCAACGGCCGCGCCCACAGGACCAAAGGCATATCGTAACGGAGACGTTCCAACTGGCCCCGCGGCTATGCGCTCTCGAGATCACAATAGGGATGTCGATCTAAAACTTCCAACAGCTCCGAAGTCCGGCGCATCTGGTGGTGATTCCAAGGCACAGAAACGGCAAGCCGAGGACGAACGAAATACAAACAAAGAGGCCGAGCTTATTCGTCAGAGATATATGGGCGCTGACATGAATGTCTCAACCTTTTCCGCATTGAAAAAGAGGAGGAGGACGACGGAAAAAAAATTCAATTTCGAATGGAATGCTGAGGAAGATACGACCCCAGACTATAATCCCATCTACAACAACCGCGCAGAAACCAACTTCTTCGGACGAGGTCGCCTGGGCGGATTTGATGAGGACGTCGCTGACGCTGCAGCAAAGAAATATGCTGCAGCATTGCAGTCAAGAGATACCGTCGCTGGCTCCGCCCGTGCCCAAGAAATTCTCGAGATGGAGCGAAGGAGGAAAGAAGATGCTGGTCGTATGTCTATAGACAAGCACTGGAGCGAAAAGAAACTCGAACACATGCGTGAACGAGACTGGAGAATCTTCAAAGAAGACTTCAACATTGCTACCAAGGGTGGAGGGATACCAAATCCCATGCGGAATTGGAAAGAATCATCCTTACCTCGAAGGCTGCTCGAAATTATCGATCAGGTTGGCTACGTCGACCCTTCTCCTATTCAAAGAGCTGCCATTCCCATCGCCCTTCAAAACAGAGATCTCATTGGCGTCGCTGTCACCGGTTCTGGTAAAACTGCAGCATTCTTGCTACCACTCCTAGTCTACATTGCAGAGCTACCTAGATTAGACGAAGACGACATGCGGAAAAACAACGGCCCATATGCGATTATCCTAGCCCCCACTCGAGAATTAGCACAACAGATCGAGATCGAAGCACGGAAGTTTGCCTCTCCCTTGGGATTCACCGTCGTATCTATCGTTGGTGGTCATTCGATAGAGGAACAAGCTTACAATCTCCGCAACGGCGCTGAAATCATCATCGCCACGCCTGGTCGTCTTGTCGATTGTATTGACCGACGCATCATCGTCCTCGAACAATGCTGCTACGTTATCATGGACGAAGCAGATCGCATGATCGACCTCGGGTTCGAAGAACCCGTCAACAAGATCCTCGACGCCCTTCCCGTAGGCAACGAAAAGCCCGACTCAGAAGCCGCGGAAGACTCTCGCGCCATGTCACGTCATCTCGGCGGCAAAGACCGATACAGACAGACAATGATGTACACTGCCACTATGCCTGTGGCGGTCGAGCGCATAGCACGGAAATACCTGCGGCGCCCAGCCATCGTCACGATCGGCAATATCGGCGAAGCGGTCGACACAGTCGAGCAGCGCGTCGAATTTGTCGCAGGCGAAGACAAGCGCAAGAAGCGCCTCGGCGAGATCCTGTCGTCGGGCGACTTCCGGCCGCCGATCATTGTGTTCGTCAATATCAAGCGCAATTGTGACGCCGTGGCGCGCGACATAAAACACATGGGCTTCTCGTCCGTGACTCTTCACGGCTCCAAGACGCAGGAGCAGCGCGAGGCAGCTCTACTCTCCGTCCGCGAAGGCAAGACAGATGTCCTCGTCGCCACCGACTTGGCTGGCCGTGGCATCGACGTCCCGGACGTCAGTCTTGTTGTCAATTTCAACATGGCCCATAACATCGAGTCCTACACACATCGTATTGGTCGGACAGGTCGTGCGGGCAAGAGCGGTGTCGCGATTACGTTCCTCGGCAACGAGGACGCCGATGTCCTGTACGACCTCAAGCAGATGCTCATGAAGAGCAGCATCTCTCGTGTCCCCGAGGAGCTGAGGAAGCATGAGGCAGCGCAGCAGAAGAGTCAGCGTGGAGGGGGTGGAGGTGGTGGTGCGTCCAAGGGCGGGTTCAACAAGGGCGCCGGCGACGAATCTGGCGGCTTTGGCTCAAGTAAAAGTGGCCCTGGGTTTGGTGGAGGCGGCGGCGGTGGATGGTAGTTAGTAGAGGGAGGAAGATAAATATGTGCCTGTGGGCCTCGATAAATTCGTCACCTGTTTAATTATTATACTAGTAGTCGGCACCAAGAAAATAATGAGGCATGTCGTATATAAATCTAAGCCATCTGGTCGCACGGTACTTCATCATATCACGTTCTTGCTCCTGAATTTGCTGAACACTACCCGCTTACTAAAGAGCCAAATCAACTAAGTCACATTTAGCTAGCTATTTAGGGTACTTAGCCAAACTCCTGGTCTCTGGATCCTGGGCATGCGTGCGGAAGCTGCAGCTGGCGTAGCTTCGTGTAGACAGACCAAACTTAGGCTTTGCTTACTGTCCGCACAATACGTAGAGATATATTTGTGTGGTTAGAGCTGGGACTCTGCGGTTGGAAAAGTAAAATCCAAAGAGAGCAACTCGCTCTTCTTGTTGTCCAAATACTGAAGTATCGGTGAAAAGCCAGCCCTCAAATCCGTGAAACTCCTCCTCCCCCAATCCAGTGCGAATCCCATGCTGTAAACTCAAAGTCGTTTCGTTTCGTTTCGTTTCGTTATGGTGGATCGTTGATTGGCTCTCAACTTTCATCTGCCAACTCGCCTGATACCTCGTTGCTATTCTCCATTTCCTGCACGTCCATCGAGTCTGCTTTTGCTGTTTAATGTCACCCTTCCTTAGATAGGGCTTCTCCTTAGGGCCCCAACACGCTTAATAGGCGTGTGCATCATGGACTCTTGCATCTCAGGAGGCATTGCTGGCTTGGCCACTTGGTCTTGAAACTCCAGGTGGCTGCTGGTGTAGCTGTTGTCGATCACAGCCTTGTTCATAGACAGAATGGGGTTGAAATTCTCCTTCTCGTGCATAGAGTAGCCCGGTAGCGAACTGGTGCTGAGATTGAAGTTGTTCTTTTCAAAGCGCTGCTTTGGTACAGGCAGGCCTTTCTTCTGCACCATATTCGCCCGCTTTGAAGCAAGCGGGGAGCGCTTGGGGTTAGGTACTGGGATAGTGGCCGCCGGCGCGGGAGCTGCTGTAGGAGGTTGAGCAGCTGGCGTTGGTGCTACTTGTTCCTGTTGCTTCAATTCCTCCTTTGGCCGATGCTGAGCTGCCATCCATGCCTCGAACCCATGGACAGCATTCACCCAAGCTCCGTCACCAAGATGCCTGCTTTCAATCTCCTTACTTAGAGCCTGTTGCACTTTTCTGGTCTTTGAGCTTGTCAAAGAATTCGTAGCATCTCCATACATTGCAGTAGCAGTCACACTGGTCGCAGCAACAATGTTGCCATCAGTCAGTATCGTCACAGATACAGCAAACTCAATGTCGACTCGTCCCCGTTTCGGAAGAATTAGCATGACTTTTACTCCTAGCTTCTCATCACCTAGGATGGATGCTGTTGTGATTCCGACCATATTTAGAAGTCGCAGCTCCTGACTGATTCTTGTACCTAGATCCCATCCTTGCGAAACGGTGGAGAGTAACGATTTGGCCGAGATGGAGCCTTTTGGCATCATCGAGAATGCATGAAGCTGGCTTCTAATCAATTGTAAGAAAAACCGCTTTTCGGTGGAGAGCTCAGGTACTGGAAGCTCTGCTTCATCTTCAGTTGCCGGTGCAAAGGTTAGACTTATCGGTGCGGACGGCCCTGATGTAGATGCTGATCTCCTCCCTGATCTCCGCCGCGCGGCAGGGGGTGTCGCTTGGTAGACTTGAGGATACATGAAGAGGCGGAGTTCGTTCTTGTACATCATTGTGAGCGCTGTACCAAACTCGTTTGGCTCATCAACCTCCTCCTCAGCGGAGATCAGTCGCCAACCACTTTGATTCTCGATCTGTTCCACTTTTCTCTTGAGAACTAGGACATCCGCAGCTGACCAGCCTTTGTGTTCTTCTCTGACTCGATCAGCTTCTTCGATTTGATCTCTTATCTCTGCCTGGAGCTCAGCAGCAGCAGCAAGTGTCTCTTCCTTCTCGGCCATCTGTTCCTGGAGAGAACTGAGCAACGCAGTGCGTTGGAGGTTGTATTCATCGGCAGCATGTAGTTCTCTCCGAGCTGATTTCAGTATTTCGTGATCAATGCTATCCAATTCTTCAACGCTTTGCTGGAGGGACGGTTTCTGCTTTCGCAACGCACTCTGTTGCTGTAGCAGCCCAGGGAGAATGCTATCGAGCATATCCAGTTGATGATCAAGGGTTTTGAGGTCAAGGGACAAATTGCTGTTGATGGTTTGCAAACCGCTTTTCAGGCCGTCAACCAGTTGTGTCCGCCATTGATACCAGCCTTCTTTGCTCTGGAGACGCGCATTGGCTTTGCCATTCCGGAATTGATTATCCATAACTAGCTTCACATCTGGTCGAGCTTCGATGTATTCGCGGAACAGAGGTGGCTGCTCAGCTAATGTCTCGGCTTCAATTGATCGAACAATTTTCCGTCCTGTAGAGATGTATGACTTAAGCTCTCGAGTGGAATGTTGATACAGTTCAAGAAGAGGAAGGGTTGTGGCAGCCGCGACAAAAGTTTGCTCCAAGGTGTTGTGATGAACGCCTTCCTGAGATTCTCTATTTGGCAACCCTTGGGCCAGGGTGTGTCTTCTTTTGGTTGTTGATAATTCAATGAAATGAATATTCGTCATGTTGAGGAATTCTTGCAACGAGACCTTTGGCTCATCAGGAGCATTAGTTTGCTCAAGCATCTGCGCAGTTGACATGTCGATTGCACCGATGACGTTATCAAGCTTGTCTTCGAACGACGTTGGTCTCCCATCTGCATCCATATGTATATCCCTGTATCGTCCTGTTGTGGACGGGCTTCCGGGGGTGGTCGTCTCAACTGGTGATAAGGGTCCAATTTTAGGTGTTGAATTACTATTGCTCACAAGTCCTTGCAGCGAATTTTGCAGCTTCGCACCGAGTCTACCCGTGGTTTCATCCTTACTGGGAGGCTTGGGTAAATGGATTTGTTTCACAGGGCTGCTGTCCCTAGAAACTGCTTTCAAGCGCTTTGGTGTTCTCTCTGCTTCATCGTCTTCTTCTTCTAGATCGAGCTCTGCTGGCCTCTTCCCCAGAAGACCTTTGGCACCACCAATCGCGAGGCTCTTGCGGCCTCTCAATTTGCTAGCCTTTGGCTTCTTAGGTGACATTGCCTGGATCATATCTTTGAGCTGCAAGGTGTTGTTGTCCCCCACTCGTTCATCTGCTTCTTGCTCCATTATAAAACGACCACTTTCACGGCGGTGTTCCTCGACACGTTCCGCTTCAACCTCTTGAGCTAGCTGTTGGGGGTCTTCAAGCCGAGAGCCCGATGCATCAACAGCACCCAACTTGAATTGAGGTACTGCATCACCAATTGAAGACCTACGGTCCAGCAGCTCAGAGATGCGAGGAGACCCAACCCCTTCTTTGTCTATGCCTATACCGCTTGACTTACGGCGAGCAAGACTTTGTCTTGTGGCACGAAGGATAACACTCGGCGTTTGTTGACCAGTCTCCGCGTCGCGAGAGAAAAGAGAAGTCGTCTTGACGGCTGATTCTCGCTTGGTAGATCGTGGGGAGGCTCTGGCTTGGAGTTCTGCTCTAAAAAGCTTCTTTGGGGACGCGCTTTTTGCAATCATATTAGCCGATAGAGGTGTTTTATTGGGGGTTTCTGCACGATGTGGAACTGGTGTCATCTGCTTCGAGGGCGTACCACTTGGCGTTCCGCTTAGTGGCTTGAGCGGAGACAGATTCTTAGCCTTCGAGGGTGGTGTTGTTGATATCACGGACGTTGACTTTCTTTGCGACCTGCCTGATAATCTTGGTTTTAGCGCTAAGCTGGGACTGCCCGTTTCAGAAGCGACAGACGCAACCTGGAGAGACTTGGGAGTTGATTTTGGGGTCGTACTCAGAGCAGCAACTGGTTGCGCGTGAGAAGGCGATAATACATCTTTAGCGATAGCGGGGCGGACGCTTGAGGATCGTCGGCTTGTGTGTTGTCTCCCTGGAGCTTGCTGAATGATAGATGTCACAGGTCTCGTCATCTCCATAGCAGAAGTCTGATCATCATCGATATCAGTTTGGGGCTCAGTGTGTTCTTCAATAGTTTGTAAAATCCCGCCAACCGCGGCTGTCATATCCATGGAGTCATTTTCCCCCGTCTGATCAGATGCAGTAGAAATTCTGCGATTTGAACTTCCCAGGATCGCACCAACCGCACTGGTGAACTCCATGGTCAGTCCGTCATCACCCGCACGAGGCCTTGTCATGTTTCCAGTGATTTCCTCAGCCTCATCGTCGATAATACCCCCTTGCATCACTGTAAATTCCATCGTCTCATCTAACGAAGACTCAGCCCCAGATGAACGACGGCGGCGAATGCTGCTTCTACGGCGTGATACTGGTGACTTGCGGCTTTTGTCTTGTGGAGACTGTTTGGAGACGATCCCACCAACAGCTCTAGTCACTTCCATAGTCATCTCTTCGGTCTGAGCCGCACCTTCTTCTTCTTCCACACCATCATCCTCTGCAGGTTGGAGAGGCGGTGCTTTTCGAGACGACGAAAATGGGTCCACGTTTTCTTGGTCGTACATAGCGTTGTTTTCGAAAGCATCCTCATGATTCCGTGCCCAAGGTTGAAAGGCATGCGTTACAGTCCCAGTCACCAACTCCATGGACAGTTCCTCTCCATTCTCATCATAGTCAATTCCACGAGTGCCGGCTTGACTTGCGGCCTGGCGCAGGCGTTCTTCAAGGCTAGAATGAGTACTAGAACCGGATTCTTGGGATGTCACGGTGTGGGCAGTGGCTTCATCCATGCTCATCGCAGTGTCACCATCGGTATCCGATTCGTCGGAAGACTCTATCCCCTCCTCAACCCGTATAGGGCTACTGTTTGTCGTGATATCTCCAGACGGACTAGAAGAGAAGACATCATCTTGTGAAGAATCCAACATTGGATCTGTAAGGCCGGAGCTCCTTCTTCTACGTTTCTTTTGATGTGCAGGCGATTCTTTTACTAGGGGTTCTTCAACCTGCCCATCCTGTACCGAGGCGGTTGGTGGAACTTCAGGCGATGCTTCTGGTTTTGTGGGCGATTGTGACACAGTTACGGATGATTGCCTTCGTGTTGAATTTGACGCAGAACTAGTTGTAGAATCCTCTGCGACTTCCATGACGCTCCACGTGTGGAGGGTTGCTTCTGGTGCGAAAGAAACCCTACGATTGGCGAGCGACTTTCGTCTAGCTGCTCGACGCTCAAGGATGGCCTTCTTTTCCTCACGATGTTTTCGCTCTGCGTCCTGTTCTCGCTCGATGTCGTTTGTGCTAGCTCCACCCTTGGCCGGTGACCTTCGCGCAATCGGGCTGAAAGGGTCCAAGGCATCGTCTGTGCCCGAAATCGACAGGTCGGCTCCATTTTGCGTGTTGGGCCCAGGGGTCGAGAAGTCTATGAGAAGCTCCTCAGGATTCTGTTTGCCGGGTGATTTGCCTTTGCCAGTGCTTCGTTTTCTTAGTTCATCAAATGTTGGGATCGCTTTGGGGGGAGTAAGTGGAATTGCGGGCTTGAGGATGGACTTGATCTGAAATGGGGTAGATATCTGTTTTCAGTCAACAAGCTATCGCAACCAAGCAGAGGGCATTCAAACCTTGGCTGCATTTCCAGATGTCTCTGTCAACGCATCCAACCCCCCCGGACCAAGACTTTTCCCTCGAGATTTTTTCTTCGCTGCTTGATTTTTGCTATGCTCAGCTTGTAGGGCAGCTATGTCTGTTGTCGCATTGTCCTTGAAAGCTGACGACTTGGCTGATGGGATGTGAGCAATCGATTGTCTGCTTTTCTGTTTCGCAGATCGACGCGAAGCTTTCAAGTCGTCCATATCTGTATAAATGAGACTTCAGATCATGAAGTCGGGTGGTTGACCTACTGAAACATAATTGTAACAATGTTGTCGAGAGAAGGATATGTGGACGTCCCACTTTGAAGCCGGTCAATCGCGTCAACATTGATCTAACCAAATAGGGACAGTCAACACACGACTTACCTAATAAACTCCTCGCGTTATCACGTGATCTTGGCACACAGCGCCAAGCTTTCGCACACAGCGGATTTTGGAGGGCTTTGCACTAAAACCTCCAGGAATTTCCAGGTCACTTCGAGTCCAGTTGTCGACGACACACTCTTCCTGCGAACACTCCGTCAACCACACACCGCAACCATGGCGACCGAGTTGACAGTCCAGTCCGAACGCGCTTACCAAAAGCAACCTCATATCTTCCTCAACCACAAGTCTAAGGCTGCAAAGAGCAGGAGAGTTGGCAAGGGTGGACGAAGATGGTATAAGGATGTCGGATTGGGTTTCAGAACGCCAAAGACCGCCATCGAGGGATCATACATCGGTTAGTCGATTCCAGATCGAAGGGCTGGTTTTAACCCTGTCCGACGACTCTACAATTGCCCTTGAATTCAAGGCGGCCGCATCGGAAGTTTGGATTGATTCTGACATCTCAACAGACAAGAAATGCCCATTCACTGGACAGGTCTCCATCCGTGGCCGTATTCTTACCGGCAAAGTTGTTTCAACCAAGATGCACCGAACCTTGATCATCCGCCGCGAATACCTCCACTTTGTTCCCAAATATGCCCGATATGAGAAGAGACATAAGAACCTTGCGGCACACGTTTCGCCTGCATTCCGTGTTGAAGAAGGTGATACTGTCACTGTTGGACAATGCAGACCTCTCAGCAAGACTGTAAGATTCACCCGTCATGGAGAATGCGCGAGAACTGACAGGTGTTGATTTTAGGTCCGATTCAACGTCCTCCGTGTGCTTCCCCGAACCGGCAAAGCTGTCAAGGCATTCCAGAAATTTTAGAGCGATGTTGATGGCGTGGATGGAGGTTCACTCGATTGATTTCTGTGGCAGTAAAGAGTGCAACTTCAACGATGGAGTTGAGCATCCCCAAAAATCCTCATTTTGTCCTATGAACCGGCATGGTATTATGGGGAAAAAATGAGTATTCGGCGTCACCAAGGCACGAATAGAGTGTGTGCCATTGGGTTCAAGCCCGGTGCCAAATGCGAAATGATAACAGCATTGATCAAACCATATTCGGTTCAGCCACAAGCCTCCCGAGACTTCTACTCGTGTTCTTCAGCAATTCATCATATTTCTCTTACAGAAGTGATATCTTCTCTTTCCCACACTGCAGGTAATGTTTATATCTAGGGTGCACCTATGACCAACCTAGCCTTCTCCCGCGACCACACTCCCATCCTGGATGTTTATCTCAGGCCTGCAGATACGCAAAACCTGCTTCTGCCTTCAAGGGAGGGTAGCCACTACTATCGACCTTCGGAAGAATACTCAGTTTTCTCTGAGTTTCTTTCTCGTTCGCCTCCACCCACCTCTTGACTTCACTCTCTACGCTCCAATCGCTGATGAGGTGGTGTCCATGCCCAATTTGGTGAAGTTGCGTTCCACTCGCTTGCGTGTTCATTGGCAAAGGCACGAAATTCTCGATGGCGCCTGTGACCCTCCCTGCCAAAAGCTCTTTCGCGAGAAATGGTTCCGCCGCCAACGGTCTTCCAACACCAATACCATCAGTTGCACCGTCAGTAATAGCCTTAACCATGCCGCTAGCCGTTCTCAAACCGCCAGTAACGTAGACCTTGGTTTTCTTTAGGAGTGGCCTGATCATCTCGGCAAACTCGATGAAGTAAGCCTCTCTGGCTATGGTGCTCTCCTTTTTGTGCTCGAAAGCTCTTCCCTCAAATGTACCCCCAGATAGATCCACGAAGTCCACTCTCGCCTCCTCAAGCTTTAGACACAAGTCTCTCGCATCTTCAGGAGTAGTGCCCTTATCCTGGAACTCGACGGAATTAAGCTTCACGCAGATGATGAAAGTTGGATCGGTGACACGGCGCCGAATTTCCTCAATAATTTCGAAGACAATTCTCGATCTGTTATTCAAGTCACCTCCATATTCATCCGTACGACGGTTGGTCGTGAGACTGAGGAATTGTGCTAGCAGGTACCCATGTGCACAGTGAACTGTGATGCTTGATATCAGAAAATGCGCCGACAAGGATTTGCGGATAGGGTTCACCTTGTACTCCATCAAACCCTGCCTTCCAGCAGAGATAGGCAGTCTCGCCCCAACTTTTGACCATTTCCTTGATCTCCGGGATGGAGAGCGGCTTTGGACGATTGAACTCGTTTCCAGCCCACTTAATTGTCAAGTGTACGTCGCTCGCGCTGACGGGATTTGGATTCAAATACTTCCCACCTTGTCTGCCAGGATGGGAGAGCTGCGCGACAATGAGTGAACCATGAGCTTTTGCAGCATTTGTAACCTCACGGTACTTTGCAATGCGCCCGTCGTGGTCATCCACAATTATAGGATTTCCGAATGCCTCGACTGCGTCATAGCGAACCATAGTGTTGCCAGAGACAATGATTCCAAGGTCACCTGAAAGGCAGCAGAAGTCAGTCTCGTCGTACTCTAGCAAGCCCTAGTATAAACTACCGGAAAATATCCAAGGAAGCCATGGTACCCACCTTCGCCCCACCGCTTATAGAGATTCAGATACTCCAGCGTCGGGAAGCCTCGAGCAGACTGAGAAAGCTATTAGTTTCAATCAAGATCAGTGAAACCAGACATTGAGTATTACTATGTCCTCGCCTTCTTTGTTCCATCGACAAAGCCGTTCAGTCATCGGCGCTTTCAGAAGTCGATTCTTTGCTATTCGACCAGAGAAGGCAAACGTAATTGGCGCCTTGAGGATAGAGACATCCACGGGCCGCGATGGAATGCGAGCATGGCCTCTGTTATCATTCTGATCGACCCCAGCAGCCGATTGAATAGGGTTACCCTGAAGAGTAGATGTGTCATACTCCATTTCGCTGAATACTATCGTAGCAAGAAATCCGGCGCGGTCAAACAGTCCACTGCCTTCAGGAACGTACACGAGGAGGTCCTGGAGGCGTCCGAAGAGCGCGTGATGACAGAATCAGAATTAATCAGCAATTACCTTTTATACAAGGCTGAGTCACAAAGCCCATGCAGAGAAGAGTACGGCTATGATACGAACTCGGACTATCAAGAAATCGAATTGGAGATGCATAGACAACTTCGAGGTGATACGAAATATCAACCTGGAGATGTCACTGGAAGTCATTACATAAGGTACTGATATACCGAGGCAGTCTCGAATACCAGGCAAATCTCAGCCGGATTGTGTGTTATAAGTTTCCACAATTGATGTAATTGGTCAGATCCAATATCTCGGTTGTTTTTAAGTGAATCGAGTTGGAGAAGTACGGTGTTGAGGCTTCCTTCGGCGGATATTCTCAGATGCGGGGAAGTTGGTGCGAGTATTGAAGTGAGTCTATTCCGTCCTCCGTCCTCTGAGCATCTACGTACCAACTTGTAACACATACCTTCTCGTCTTCTTGCCCAATATGTTGGAATAACAAATCTGATCTTCGGATTGCCTACTCGTTGTTATTTCCTAACCGCATACTTTCCGATTAACAGCAATATAGTCTCTTTCAAAAATCCACTGGGGAATAGTCACGTGACTAGTGTACAAACGGTGAACCTGATGACATAAGTGGCACCCCCTTGCCAAGACTGGGGTTTCCATCAACAGTGAACACCTTTCAAACCTTCGTTTGCACAGGGATTTGCATCAAGCACTCGTTTGACCCCAAATTCCCTGGGTTCCAATATTACGTGGAGGCTTTTCAGCAGTGTGACACCTTCAACCTTTAGGAGCCGACTCTTTTCTTGAGAATCCTCTACGGACTCTGGGCTCAGCTGAGCACCAGGTCTTGGAAGTTGTCAGGCAGGTGAGCCCCTTCACCTTCATGGTAACATGAACATCGACCCACAAATCCTGCCCCGGATGTAAGACCGCAGATCCTCTAAATTCCTTCCTCAGTCAATATACGGAGTACAGCATCTTGATATGCTCGATGCACGGATTGCTGACTGTTCGCTGACATTTCCGCATCCGTGAGTTGCTCATCCACCCCATCCTGTCGAACTTTGCAACTTGAGCTCGTTGATGCCGTGGAATTACGATCCTCAATCCTTCTTTCCTATTCGCAGATTGTGCACTGGCCATAGCAGGGCGACATGGTGACCATCGCCACGTGATGGGTTGGATCTCACTTGTGCGCATATCAATGTGGAGCTTCATCCCACCAACACTGACCGACTTGAACAGTCCGACAATATGGCAGGGGCATATACTCCGCACTGTTCCTTCAATAGGAGCAGCAGTCAACGTTTGTCGTTTTCGGATATATTCTGGGGTTGACAGGAATGAGAAAGCGGGTCAGCTTATTGCGGTTGCAACTAGTGTCACCCCCAGAATCATGGGCAGCGTACTGAAATATCCCATTCTGGTAATAACTTCATGTTTACCTAGGTAAATATCATGCCATGGCGAATTCGAAATGCTTCGTGGAGCCTTCAGACTGCCTTGGTTACACCTTTCGTCTTCTCTGTTTGTCGATCCCGACGCAGAACCTCGGTTGATAATTAAGCAAGTGGGCAGCAATTGACGGTATTTTGCAGAGTCCTAATTCGATGAAAACACCGATGGGTGCCTCTGCCTTCCAGAAGAAGGAAGATCTCCGTACTGAGAGCAAAACCGCTCTGATACCCCGTGGTGCCCAGTCCCCGCCCCCCAAAGATCCGGGGCAGTGCCAGCGCTTGGCCTTGGCAAAGCGGAAGCAGGACAAGGCTGGGCGACTCCACTCCGACCAATCATATCCTTGATACCAGCATATCCAAGAAAATGGTCTCCAAGTAAGTGCTGGTCAAGATCTTGCGAACGTCAATAATACTTTCATGTGGCGACCGGGATACTACCTGACGCCAGATGCGGAATAAAGTCTTTATCTTTCACTTTGTTCTTCACATACTTGGTTACATACATATATAAACGGATATCGATAAACTCCATGTTGCCTTCTCTACAGGACCTTCTCGCTACCAATATTCAGCATCATGGCCTCCGCTCCCATAGAAAAGTCAGATGACCTAGCAATTACCAATGGCAATAGTCCTGATAATTCGTTCGTTGAGGATGCCAAACAACTTGAGATCCAAGCTCTCGACGATGACCCTGTATTCAGCAGAGCGGAACAACGCAAAATCATTCATCGCATCGATCGCCGGTTGATCGCGACTACTGGGGCAATGTATTGTGTCAGTCTAATGGACAGAACTAATCTACCCAACGCAGCTATTGCAGGGATGAACGTTGAGTTGGAGCTGAACGTGGGCTTCCGTTACGTGAGCGCCCTCTAACTAAATCTTGAGGACTTTTGTTAACTAATCTTCTTCAGTCAACCATCGCGCTAGTGTTTTTCATAACATACACCTTATTTCAGCCACCAGCCACGATTCTCTGCCGAAAGATTGGTCCCAGGCCCTTTCTCGCTGGCATTTGCCTGGCTTGGGGGATCGTTATGGTGAGTCATCATGCCCTCCTCCCTCCTCGTCTTGAAGTTCTATGCTTGAAGGTAGAATTTGCGTGCGATCTCCTTCAGAAGTCGATCGCCCTTCTGAGTCGCGCCACGGACCCTGAAAGACGAGAAAAAGGCTGACAAGAGTAGATCGGCTTCGGCTTCCCACAAGATTGGGTGGTGATGTTGCCACTACGCCTGTTACTCGGCTTGTTCGAGGCGGGCTTCTTTCCCGGTTGCGTATATCTCATCTCCACGTACTATTCTCGCTATGACATGCAGAAAAGATATGCTGTCTTCTACATGATCGGATCCCTGGCCTCTGCGTGCTCTGGAATCCTTGCGTATGGTATTCAACAAATGGTGAGCGCTATCACCTTGACGGCTCGGATGTCGGCTAACTTGAGCAGCATGGTTTAGCAGGGTACTGGGGGTGGCGATGGGTAGGTTCAAATCCCATCTGCTACAATATACAAACGCTAACATGCAATGAAATAGATTTTTATCATTGAAGGCATCGTAAGTTATTGAAACAGGTTCTGTCATGGGCAAAATACTGACGATCAAAGCTCACCTGCGTCATCGCCATGATTGGATTCATTTTCCTTGTTGGGTTCCCAGATCAACTCGAACAGAAGAAAATTTGGCCACCCTTCCTGAATTCCGAGGAGATCGCTTTCATCATCAGACGTATCAACAAGGATAGAAGTGATGCCGACGCCGAAGAGTTCAACTTCAAGAAATGGGCAGCTTCAGGCAAGGACCCAAAGGTCTGGAGTTTCGCTTTGGTCTTCTTGTGGGTGCTTTCAGAAGCCATCTAGACAATTGGCGCTTACTAACATATCTACAGCTCTCTTACAACTATGGCCTATGCTATTGCTTACTTTCTCCCTATCATCTTGCGCGAGAATATGGGGTTCTCCATTGCCGAGGCACAATGTCTTGCCGCTCCTCCTTATGCATTTGCTGGTATCCTGATGCTCTGCATTGCGTGGGTGGGAGATAAATACCATATTCGCGGACCACTTCTGGCGGCTAATGCCCTCCTGGGCTTAACTGGATTGCCAATCACGGTAAAACAGCACATGGGGCCCTTTTGCTTCTTGAATTTATACTAATGACAGCAGGGCTACGCATCGCAGCCGGGCGTGCGATATTTTGGGATCTTTCTCATGTGTGCCAGTGCCAATGCCAGTATACCTACTGCCATGGCTTACCAGGTAAGAGTTTTTGACTTGTGGAAAGCCGACATTTTCTGACAGCCCCTAGGCGAACAATATTCGCGGGCACTGGAAGAGAGCATTCTGCTCTGCAACCCTCGTTGGTTTTGGTAGGTCTTCGTGTCCAACTCACCAACCCTTATATACTGAAGTGTATGCTTCTAGGTGGCATTGGCGGTGTCGCCGGCTCTCTAATCTTTCGTTCGCAAGATTCGCCTCACTACCGCCCAGGACTTTACGCTTGCATGGCATGCAATGGGCTGATCATCACTCTAGTTATAATCAACACTGTCTACTTCAGACGGGAAAATCGCAAGGCAGATAAAGAGGGGAAAGTATTGGAGGAGAATCCATCGTTCAGATACACCATTTAAATAGGGCTGATAACTCAAATCATAGTTCAAAACCGGAGGTTTGGTCCTTGTCTACAAGCCCATTGGATACCTTTCAAGAAGGAAGTTCCCAGGTTTGTTGAAGAGTTAGGTGCAGCCGTCATACAGTAATCAGTGCTGGGCACCAAAAAGACCCTAGAGTATAGAGGCTGTTTAGAACAATGGCACAATATAGTTGGTTTCTACACAATCGTCTTTTAAAAAGCATATTTTATCCAGCGATACATTTATGCTATGTTTTCAGTTACTACGCCCAGTTGTACGACCCATGGCAAGACGCCTGGTTCCACATTGAGCTGTGGAAGCAAAGCAAGGTGCTCTCATTAGCCATATAGTGGAATGAGCAGAAAACGAAAACGAAGAACTATTCATAGATGTCGCACGGTGATTCCTCAAACATTGGTTGAAGCAGTTGTGCTTGGCGATTTCTGCCCGTGTATGGTAGGAGTGAAGTGAACCACAGTCATATCCGCCTGAAGGAGACCTGTATTTTTCAATTCTGCCTCACCTCTAACTCTCATTAGAGCAAGAGTCAAACCTCACTGCTTCCTGCGTCGTCATAAGTTGAAGTCCTGTTGCTTAATGGCTTTTGTCATCGGAAACAGACACGGACCTCGAACATCGAGCACGAGATAACGGGTTACCAGTTGCGTGAGAAGTGCTACATCGATGCGATGGCGCATCATTTCACTTTCTCACTCGTGCTTTTCAAGCTTTTGGGTACTTCTCTCGCAAGTGCCAATTCCATCGATGGGATTGATCCACAGATGCCTCAGACATTATCTGTGCGAGACGATCCAATCAATAGCACCGAGACATGTGCAGAATTGCATGATTACGTGACGAGAGTTGTGCCGGGTACCAAACTAAGTCCGTGATAGAAGCAGTTCTTGATATTGCAGACTTCTAACAGATCACAGCACCGGAAACGGTCAGCTTTCCAATTTCTGCTAGACTCGCCTACGACTGCGCGATATCCGCTCTTCTGGTCAAACCGGATGTTCTCCGTCTGGTCGACATAGTTTTAGCAATGCTAGAATAGCAATCAACCCTGGCGTTTCTCAAAGACCCACCGACAGGATATCTACCCTAACCAACTGACGTCATAGCTGATATGCGCGCTCTTCGGCTGGCAGTCGAGAATGATACCATTACCTCTGAGCTTGACTTTGAAACGAAGTTGACTGGTATACTATCATCTACTCATGATGGCGATTTACATACCGGCTGGGAAGCCAGGAGTGTGTTTGGGTATATGAGGGCTGTTGATGATATTGTCTCCGCCGCACTGGAGATGGTAGATCGAGACCAGACATGTTTGCCTGCGGTGGGAGGCTTTCATCTCCCAATTTTCACCGCTAACTGGATCAATAGGAGACATTGCAAAATGAAACACCGACAGTGGTTTCACCCCATCTCCTATTGTTCAGATCAACGGTCAAGGCGCTGAGAGTTGGGTTCTTTATCAAAAGCTCAACACGACGAGTATCCAGCATGATCCTGGTGCAATGGATGCTCCCCTCCCTACGCTGTGATCACAGCTCATGTTTGGAAGTATAATATGTTCGTGAAATCGCCAGCCGCTAGTAGCGATTTCTTGTTCTGCGAGAACTATCCAAGGCCGAGTACGACACTTCTCTTTGCAAACAGGACATTCACGACGCAGCTGAACACAGCAGCCCTAATTAAAAATCTCACCGGTGTTATCGATTTTATGACCTTCTGCCGTAAATCCATTATAGAAGCTACAGAGCAGAAGCGATCACCCTCCAAAAGTAGAATTGCAGGCCGTGTTATAAGCTATGAAGTACTGAACAATGCCGCGAATCATCATCGAAGCGACCTCTTCCCAGATCCCCTTTATTTCACCAGCGACTATGTACTCGAGAGATATTTCATGAAGGCCTCTAGGCTTGAAACGGTTGCTATACTACGAATTGAGACCTTCAATTCGGAAAGTATCGAAGAATTTCACTCTAATTTGACCGAGTTCTTGCATGCATGCGTCATGAATGGGAAGCAGCATCTTATCCTCGACATTCAAATCAACGGAGGTGGGAATATTGGGCTTGGATACGACGTCTTCCAGCAGCTTTTCCCTGACGCTGAGCCTTTCACAGCAGGGAATTTATGTTCACATGAACAATTGAATGTAATGGGCGAATTCATTACACGATTTGCGCACGAGGTCCTTGAGGATTCCGGCAGCATTTAGAACTACACTGCAGCTGGTGGCTTCTCGTTCTTTAATGGCAGAGGAATCAACAACATCAGTGGTCAGAGATTCGATTCTTGGAGCGAATTCAACGGGCCGATTCTCAGACACGGCGACAATTTCACGACTCCTGCTCTCCTGGACATCGGGAACCCCTACTATGCGACCTAATATCTGAGCGGATTTGCTTTCGGCAAGCCCCCAAGCCAGCGTTTCCAAAGTGAGAACATCATCCTTCTCGACAACGGAAACTGTGGATCAACATGCGATACATTCATGAATCTCATGAAATGGCAAGCCAAAGTCAAATTTCAAAACAACCGTTGGTGGAGGTCGTCCTAACCCAGGATCGATGCAGTCAGTAGGTCATTCTCGACCATTCTACAACATCTGTGCATGGGACGGTGCCCTTCCAGTACTTTATCATGAGTGCAGTGATTACTATTGTGCGGCGTACAATTATGTTGACTACGACGGAGCCTCCTATGGTCGGGATGATTGGTGTAGGGAATGCGGTTTGTACCGTCAGATGCGCACAACATTTTTCACGTCCTTGAATATGCCATTCATTTGTGTCGCATTGTGAGTCCTTTTCCCGTTGGCTAGTCTTTCCCAGCCAAAACCATTGGCCTGACTCCAAGGAATCTTCAACTGTCGTGGTCCCCTTAGCTGCAAATTAATATGCTGGTGAATCCTTGCGTCTCCGTGATGTATCAACATAGAGTACGACAAGAGACTTGCAGATTAATTGAAATTACCGATTTTCAACAACGTCCGTCAAGTTCATGCTTTGGAAAGTCAAAGAAAATGGCAATTTCAGCTCCAGTGCATTAAC
>Ga0105239_10000225_pt1 | contig 83296 bp, 74 predicted proteins | sample KBSC44metaG_FD_92761 | JGI IMG/M metagenome (GOLD analysis project Ga0105239, IMG submission 92761) | Corn rhizosphere microbial communities from Kellogg Biological Station, Michigan, USA - KBS C4-4 metaG | ecosystem: Host-associated > Plants > Roots > Rhizosphere > Soil | place: Michigan, USA...
GTGGTGCCTGGGGGCGGATTCGAACCACCGACACGCGGATTTTCAATCCTCCGCTTCCGCGTTTGAATTCAACGCCGGCGCGCCGAGCGATTGGAAAACGCCGCGATACTTCCAGGAGGAGCGACCTCCGAAAGGAAAACGTCCCCTGCCCGAATCCGGTCGCCCAACCTGCCCGCCGATCATAGGCCGCTCCTTTTGATATTAGGGATCGAGCCCCTGATCATTCAGCCTTGGCAACGCGCTAGGCCCTGTCCCCGCACCGTTCCTCGGCCCTCCCTTCTACCCTTGATCCACGCCGGAAATGGTGCAGCTTCACCGATCCCTTAGGGGGAGGAGCCCATCCGGCGGCGGAGGCGTGGACGAACTTGAGCTACGACCTCAGTCAGCTTGGATGGAAAGCGTTCCAGGACTTGGCGGCGGCGGTCGCCGCTGAGGTTCTGAAACGTCCCGTGCAATCCTTTCTCGGCTCGAACGACGGTGGGCGCGACGGGGCGTTCATCGGAGCCTGGGAAGGAGACGGCCCCTCAGCGGGCAAGTCGACCATCCAGTGCAAGTTCCTCGGCAAGCCCGGTGCGAACCTGACCCTCGCAGACCTCAAAGATGAACTCCCGAAGGCGCAGACCCTGTCGGCGAGCGGCCTTGCCGACGACTACATCGTCCTCACCAACGCCGGAATTTCCGGCGATACCGACGCCCAGATCTGCGCGGCCTTTGAAGGCGTAGGCGTCAAGACGTGCCGGACGTTCGGCGGCTCGTGGATCGTCCAGCAGCTCACGGAGAATCCGAGGCTGAGGATGCTCGTACCGCGCGTCTACGGCATCGGCGACCTGTCGCACATCATCACGGGCCATGGCTACAAACAGGCCAAGGCGATCCTCGACTCGATGGGGACCGACCTCAGCTGCTTCGTGCCGACTGATGCCTACAGGTCCGCGGTTAAGGCCGTGCAGGAGCATGGCTTTGTCATCTTGCTGGGGGACCCAGCGTCGGGGAAGTCCACCATTGCTGCGATCCTGGCGCTGGCCGCCATAGACGATGGCTGCCTGGGCGCGCTGAAAATCAACGCGCCGGAACAGCTGAGCCTATGGCATCCGGGCGAGAAACAATTCCTCTGGGTGGACGACGCCTTTGGCCCAAACCACTTCGACGCCGGGCGAATGGCTCGATGGAATGCAGAGCTGGGCGCCCTGCGCGCTGCTGTCGAGGGTGGGGCCCGCGTCGTCTTCACGTCGCGCAATTACATCTGGGAAGCGGCCCGGCCCAACCTGAAGACCAGCGCCTTCCCGCTCTTCAAGGAAAGCCAGGTGGTGGTCAATGTGCACGCCCTCTCCAACGAGGAGCGCGCGCAGATGCTTTATAATCATGTGCGGCGCGCACAGCCGCAATCGATGCGGCAGCGCCTCAAGCCCTACCTGGCCGGCGTCGCCGCCAACCCAGCCTTCCTGCCGGAAACCGCGCGCCGCCTCGGCGACCCGCTGTTCACGAAGAACCTGGTCATCAGCGAGGATCGGTTGACCGAACTGGTGGAGCACCCGGTTGAGTTCCTCACCGAGGTGCTCGGTCAGCTGGACGACGCCTCCCGCGCGGCGATCGCTCTGATCTTCTTGAACTCCCAGACGGGGGTTCCCTCCCCGATCGCCGATACGCCTGCGTTGCAGACGGTCACGCGCCTCTTGGGCGTCCAGCACGCTGAGTTGGCGCGCGCCATGCACCACCTCAACGATAGCCTCACCCGCCTGTCGTCCGAGGACGATGGCGACCGATGGGTCTTCCGTCACCCCACTGTCGCGGACGCGTTTGCAACCCTCGTCGCCGGCTCGCCAGAGCTGATCGAACTCTATGTCCACGGCGCCAAGCTCGACCGCCTGTTGGGCGAAGCGGCTTGCCGACCCAAGGCCGTCGAGGGCGGCCGCGTACGCATCCCTCCCACGCTCTACCGTGCCCTGGTGAAGCGGCTGAAAGGATACCCGCTCGAGGAAGATTTAAAGTGGTTTCTGGGCGCCCAGAGCGAGAAGGCCTTCCTGGAGCAGGTTCTGCAGGTGCGGCCGGACATCCTGGAGTGGGCGGCAAAAGCCCAGGCCGGCGACCTGATTCTTGGCGGGCGCACCCTGTTCGCGGCGTTGGCGTCTTGGTCGCTACTCCCCGAGACCACGCGCATAGCCATGGTCGCCAGCATCCAAAAGCACTCGATCACCTGGCTGGACGCGAAGCCCCTCACAAACGAGGTAATCCGGCAGATCTTCAGGGGCGATGAGTTTGAAGCCTACGCGGAGGCGTTCCGCGAGGCCTGGCTCTCGGACATCCCCGGCGTGTTCAGCCAGTTCGGCCGTTACTCATCGGAGGACGAGGTCGGACTGTACAACGACTTCAAAGAGAACCTCCAGGCTGCGCAGGCCTATTTTAGGCTCGAGGACAACGACGAATTCGGGGAACTCTACGCCGAGATCGAGGCGCATATCGAGAGCCTCGAGGGCGGTGGACGATCTTCTGGCGGCGGGTGGAGCCATTCCTCGATGGAGAAGCCGAAGAGTGCGACGTCGAGCGCAGCCGCGGGCATATTCCTGGACGTCGACGGCTAGATCAGAGCGTACTTCTTCATCAGCCCCTTCATCCGATCGATGTGGGGCTGGATGTTGGTGTGCAGGGGGACGCTATAGCCCACCTGGGTGTGGTGGGCAGGATCGCAGAAACGCACGGTATCCTTCATGCCTGCGTGCTCGGACTGCTCCGTGCCGGGGATACTCTGGAACAGCGTCAGCAACTCCCCGGAATTGGCGGCGTCGAACTTGGGCGGGGCCGCCGCGCCCGTCTGCTTGAGGTGAAGCTCCCTCACTACATCCTCGATCAGCACCCGGAGCTGGTTGACGGCGTACTGGCGGTTGCCGTCGTTGCCGGCCGCCGCGCCGGTGATGCTCGCCAGCATCTGCTGCAGACGCGCCTGATGTACAATGACAGGTCCGTCCTGCAGGAAGTTCTCGTAGTGATACTGTCGGATAGGCCGGTGCAGATTGATCGCGCGAAGCCGATCGGTAACGGTCCTCACATGAGACAGGATCACGACCTGCTTCCCATGGGTGTCCAGCAGGTGGGGCACCACGTTGGCGATGAACGCTTCGGCATGATCGTCGTCCATGGCCTGCACGGGGTCGTCCAGCACGACGAACCCGAACGGCGAGGTCGGCGTCGTGGCCCGCATCAGCCAGACCGCCAGGCCCAGGCAATTCAACTGGCATTCGCTCAGGTTGGCGGCCGCGGGCATGCGCTTGCCGAAACTGGTGGCATGGAGTTTCAGGGCGTCGTTGGCCGGTTCCATGGTCTCGAAGCCGACGGCGGCGCCCTGGTTCAGCAGGCGATAGAGGTCGGCGACCTCCTGGCCGCGCGACTTCAGCAGGTCCTCCTGCTTTGTCTGGGCCACCTGTTCGACCGACCGGATAAGCTCCTGGGTCTCCTCGAGCACGGCGGCATAGCGCGAAAGCAGCCCGACATCAGGCAGAGCGCGTAGGCCCTTACCCACCGCGTCGATACGACCGACGGCGTCGTCTGCGGCGATCTTGGCCGCCACAGAATCAGCGATTGCCGCCCATGCCGCTTCGTAGAGGTCGAGCTTCGCGGTGAAGTTTTCCATCGCCGTCGCCAGACCATCCCGGGCCTTGGCGCGCTGGTCGATCAACCCCGGCAACCCGTCCGGCTTCGCCGCCAGCGCCGGCGTCGCAACGCCGGCGTCACGGTTCGCCTGCAGCGCTTCGCCCAAGGCCCGCTGACCCAGCAGGAAGGCTTCGTGCGCTGACAAGAACTCCGCCACGCCGGTGCCGTCACCCAGCAGGCGGGCCAGGTGGGCGCGGCCCTCGGTGTCCAGCCCCCGGATGCCGAGACCGGCCACCGCCGCGACGGTTGGCTTGAACAGGGCCTGCCAATCCGAAAGACGCTCCGTCAGACGCGCGCCCGCCGCCACGGTCGCCGCGGAACCGTCGATCCGGGCCTGGAGCTGCGCCTTTCGCGCGTCCGGCAAAGTATCCTCTTCACACATCGGACAGGCGTCGCCCTCGCCCGCGAGGACCAGGCCCTCGGTCCAGAACGACAGCATCGCGGCGCTGTAAGCCGCCGCGGTGATCCCGGCGAGCGCCGCCACCGCATCGTCAACCACACCGGAGGCCTGGCTCAAGCCGCTCAGCGCCTCGAGCGCCGCAGCCCGAAGAGCCGCGTGCGCCTCGCCGAGTGCAATCGGCCCCGTATCGAAAACCGCTCTGCCGGCTTCTTGCCGCTTCTCGCGCAACATCAACAGCGCGTCCTCGGCGGTCGTCGCAGATTGTCCCGTCAGCTGCGAGGAGGCGGCCAGCAGTCCCTGCTCATCCTGGGTCCGGTCGACGATCGTCGGATTGGCGGACCATCGTTCAGCCAGGTCGCCCGCCGCCGGCACAGTTTGAAGCTCGGACGCCAGCGCTCTGAGGCGATTGCGCGCGTCGACCACGGACTTCGGGGGCGTGCGCTGGAACGACGCGCGTGCGCTATCGAGCGCCGCCTTCAGGGTGGTGAGCTCCTCAAGTCCGAGCGCCGCACAGATGGCGTCGCGGCGATCCTTGGGTTTGGCGTGCACGAAGGTCTGCAGCCCGTGCTGGGCGACGACAGGATAGAAGGCGTCCAAGGCCTGGATGCCCAGAGCGCTGAACTCGCTCGGGGCGCCATCCACGAAGGTCGTCGAGGTCTCCTTGGGCCCCAGAACCCGTGACAGCAGGATGTCGCGACCGCCGAACCGAGCGCGCAGGGTCACCTCGGTGGGCGATCCGCCGTGCACGTTGGCGAAGGTGTTGGCGTATTCGGCCTTGCTGTAGTCCTCGCCGCGCAACCTCCGCTTGGTGGTGCCGTAGAACAGCCACTCGATGGCCTCGGCGAGGCTGGTCTTTCCGTGACCGTTCGGGCCGTACAGCAGGACCAGGTCCGCATCGAGGTCGATGGGATCGACGGAAGGCCCGAAGCCGCGGAAGTTACGAACCGTCAGTTCGAGCAGGCGCATCGCCGCCCTCCGCCAGACCCTGCTCCATCACGTCCTTCAGGTGGGTCACGACATCGGCGGGCTTGAGGGAGGGATTCCGATGGCCGGCCAGGAACGTCGCCACCAGCCTCTTTGAGAGCGTGGCTGAGACTTCACGCTCAAAGGCTTCGAGGTGAGAGGCGTCGGTCATGGGCCTGTCCAGCGGGCGAAGCCGGTAGCTTAGCCGTGCGGTCGCGCGAACGCCACGGCCACGGAAGACCGAGGCGACCGACGGCCCTAGCGCCGCCGCCGTCATGGTGGTGGGAGCTTGAAGATCCACGCCGCCAAACCCCAGGCCGAGCCCCCCGCCGCCAGAGAAACAATCAACCAGCCGGTCCAGGACAAGGCGCGAAGCGCAAGGAAACTCCAGATGGCGGCCGGCACGTAGCGGCCCGAGGCTTCGACCGAGCGGCTGGAGAGCTTGATGTAGTCGGCCTTCATGGTCCCGCCCGCGTTTGCTGCGATGACCTGAGCGTGCCGTCACGACCTGCAGGGCGCACGTGGAATCAGTGGGTCATTTTCCAGTGGCTCCGCGGAACTGGCTCAGCAATGAAGAAAGATTCAGCGACCAGCCTATCGGCTCCAGGTGCGATCGCGGACCTCAGGACCCGCCCGCAGCCGTGCAGCCGGGACGAGGCCGTGGCGGCGCGTGATGCCTGGGTCGCCCTGATCAGTCATCACATCGATACGGCCGGCGCCGCCCGCCCCCTCGGCGGTGCGACCCGACCCCGGCGAGGATCGCTTGTGGAAACCTGCGCCCCTCCATCGGCCCAGGTCTGCAGGTCGACAATCGCATAGACAACGCGACCTCCAATCTTGCGGTAGGTTGGCCCCGTTCCGCTGGTGCGGTGCTTCTCAAGCGTACGGCCCGAAAGGCGCAGGAAGCGCGCGGCCTCCTCGGTCACGAGATAGCAGTCAGGAGGTTGGGACATCGCGGTCATCGGTCGCTCCAGGCACACGGCCGAAGCCGCGGTCGACGACCAGCCTAGGTGACGGCCCAGTCCACAGAAATCCGTAGGCCTACGCAGCCGCGAATGCGAATCGCCCGCGTGATTCTCAGGTCCGCAAACCCAGATGCGGCGGCCTGGGCGCTTCGGCCCGGCTGAGGCGCACGAGAAGCCGCAGACTTCTTGCGGCTGCATCGCGCAAACGCCGCGCTATAGGTCTGCAAATGGAAGCAATCGAAGCCCGCGCGACCTCCGCGGGCGGAGGACTGCTTGCGGGCTACAGTCAGGCTGTGGAATCTCGCCTCACAAGCATAAGTGGCATCGAAGCGAGTCAGATGAACGCACCTGGCGGGGAGGAAATTGGCGGCCAGGCCTCGCTGTCCGATGTGCTCAAGGCGCTGCGCCGACATCGCCGCCTTCGCAGCGCCGACGTGGCGGCGGCCATGGGGATGCCGCTGCGTTCGTATGAGCATTTCGAAGCTGGCGGCGGACGTCTCAACCGAGACCGAATCCACCGCTTCGCCGACGCCCTCGACGTCGATCCGTTCGCCATTTTCGTGGCCCTCGACATCGGCTCGCCCCACTTCGCCGTCCGCTGCGCCGACAACAAGCTCATGATGGTCCTGACCATGGCGCTGTTCGAGTTCGACGCCACGGTCGGCGACGGCATCCAGCGCCTTGAGACGGCCGAGGTTATTGAGGCGTTCACCCGCTGCTTCGACGGTCTTCGTGACCAGGCAAAAACAGCGGAGGCCTTCGTCGAGAGTTGGATGGCCGAAAAGGCCCTCCCCGGCCGGCCGGCCGCCGACTAAGCCGGCCGGAAAGATCTCGGCGGACCGGAGACGGCTGTAGGCTCGGACGCGCCGATCAGGCCGAGTTCGCGAGCGCGGATGACCGCCTGCAGACGGGTGTGCACACCGAAAATCTCGCAGGCGGCCGCTATGTGGTTCTCCACCGTGCGGCCGGAGATTCCGAGGATGACGCCGATCGCTGACGAGCTCTTCCCCTCCTGAACCCAATAGAGGCATTGCAGCGCGCGCAGGCGCGGAACCGTGGGAAGATCGCGGTGCAGCTTTCGGGTGTGCCGCGCCGACCGGGACAAGAGTTGCGTCACTGAACAGCTCCTTTTTTGGACTGCCCGCCCAACGGATCGCAGAATTTGGAATCGGCTTGATCGTTCCCGCGAATCCTCAAATTCTCCTCTTAGGATGTTGATTTTCTTGAGTTCCGCAAGAATTCGACGCCACCCCCGCCAACTGGGTGATGGCCGCCCGCAGAGCCGTTGCGGGTTCTCCAAGCCTCGCCGCTAGGTAGGCTTACGTCTCGCGCTGACCGCGGCGTCCGCGAAAAGTCGGGGACATGAAACGCCCTCCATCCTTCGGGTCGCGCCGATGATCCTGACGCCCGCCGTCATCCTCAGCCTGGCCCTGAGCTGCGCGCCCTCCGTGGCGCCAGAAACCCTGCTCGCCGTGGTCCGCGCCGAGAGCGCCTTTAATCCCTGGGCCATCGGCGTGAACCATGGCGGCCCTGCCGTGAGCCCGCCGCGCAACCGGGAAGAGGCCGTGGCCACGGCGCAGGACCTGGCGGCGCGCGGCGCGAACTTCGACGTCGGCCTGGCCCAGATCAACAGCGTCACCCTCGCCCGCCTGGGTCTGCCCCTCGCCGAAGCCTTCGATCCGTGCCGCAATCTGGCGACCGCGGCGCGGGTGCTGGGCGCGGACTACCAGGCCGCCACGCGCCAGAGCCCGGAGCCGCAAACCGCGCTGCGGACCGCCTTCTCCCTCTACAACACCGGCGATCCCGGCCGCGGATTCCGCAACGGCTACGTGGCCCGCGTCGAGGCGGCCGCCGCAATGGCGCCCGCTGCGCCGGCCCCCCGACCGGAGCCACCCTCCCCGCCCGCCTGGGACGTCTTCGCCCATGCGCGAGCGGGCTTCGTCTTCAATCCACCTGCAGAAGGAACCGCGCCATGACGCGCCTCTCCCGCCAGCGCCTGGTCCTGTTCGCCGGGGCGGCCCTGCTCGCGGCGGCCGCCGCCCACCCCGCGCTCGCCCAGACCGCCGGCGCGACCGGCGGCAACATCGGGACCTTCATCCAGAACGTCATCAACCTGCTCAACAACAACGTCATCCGCGGCCTGGCCGTGGTGGCGATCATCATCACCGGCATCAGCTGGATGTTCGGGCATGTGGACCTGCGGCGCGCGGGCACCGTGGTGGTGGGCATCATCGTGATCTTCGGCGCCGCCACCCTGGTGGACCTGATCACCGGCGGCGGGTCGGGCGGCTGAGCCATGTCCGACGCCGAGCGCCTGACCGAAGACACCCTGTTCCTGGCCTGCACCCGGCCGGCGATGGTGCTGGGCGTCCCGATGGAGGCCATGGCGCTCAACGTCATGGTCTCGGCCATCGCCTTCCTGGCCGGTCACTCCTTCCTTTATCTGCTGATCGCACCGGCGACGCACCTGGTCTTCCGGGCGATCTGCAAGGCCGACCCCAACGCCTTCCGGCTGATCTGGGCCTATATCGACACCAAGGGCCGGGCCCGCAACGCCGCGCTCTGGGGCGGCAGTTCGGCGACTCCGCTGCCGCTGCGCCGGCGACGGGAGACGCCGCGTGGCTAGCGCCGCCGTCCGCGCGCGAGAGCTGGAGCCGCGGGGCCTGTTGCCCTACGCCCGCCATCTCACCGACCGCGTCCTGCAACTGGACAGCGGCGCGCTCGCCACCAGCTTCCGGCTGGAGGGCGCGAGCTTCGAGACCGCCGACCTGCGCGACCTCAACGACGCCCACGGCAAGCTCAACGGCGCCTGGCGCAATCTCGCCGACGACCGGCTGGCCGTCTGGCATCACCTGGTCCGCCGCGAGAGCGACGCCTATCCTGAAGGCACCTTCCGCTCCGACTTCGCCCGCGACCTCGACCGCGACTACCGCGCCCGCCTCGGCCGCGAGCGGATGTTCGCCAACGAATTGTTCGTCACCCTCGTGCTGCACCCGGGCCGCGGCGGCCCGGACCGCGCCCGCGCCTTGCTGGGCCGGATAGGCCGCCCCGGCGCGGTCTCCGGCCCGCCGCCCGCCGACACTCTGCGGCAGCTGGAGGGCGCGGCGCGCGACCTGGAGCAGGTGCTGGGCCGCTATGCGCCGTCGCCGCTCGGGCTCTACGAGCACCAGGACCTGTGGTTCTCCGAGCCCCTCGAAATGCTGCGCCTGATCCTTACCGGCCGGTCCGGCCGCGTCCCGCTGACCTGCGGCCACCTGGGCGATGCGATCTACGACAGCCGGCTGATCTTCGGCCGCGAGGCGCTGGAGATCCGCGACGCCGCCGACCAGCGCTTCGCCGGCATGTTCGGCGTCAAGGAATACCCGGCGGTGACGCGGCCGGGCCAATGGGACGGCCTGCTCTCGGCCGGCTTCCCTCTGGTCGCCTCGCAGTCCTTCGCCTTCCTCGCCAAGGTCGACGCCCAGACCGTCCTCGGCCGCAAGCAAAACCAGATGCTGAGCGCGCGCGACCGGGCCGCCTCGCAGATCGCCGGCCTCGACGAGGCGCTCGACGACCTGATGTCGAACCGCTTCGTCATGGGCGAGCATCAGGCCTCGGTGTTGGTCTACGGGGAGACCCCGCAGGCGCTGGCCGCGCATATGTCCAAGACCCGCGCGCTGCTCGCCGACGCCGGCCTCGTGGCGGCGCGCGAGGACCTGGCGCTGGAGGCGGCCTTCTGGGCGCAGTTTCCCGGCAACTTCAAGCACCGGGCCCGGCCCGCGGCGATCACCTCGCGCAACTTCGCCGCCCTCGCCTCCTTCCACACCCACCCGGCCGGCGAGGCGGACGGCAACCACTGGGGCGCGGCGGTGGCGCTGCTGAAGACCTCGGCCGGCTCGCCCTTCGCCTTCAACTTCCACGTCGGCGACCTCGGCCACACCTTCATCTGCGGACCCTCCGGCTCGGGCAAGACGGTGGTCCAGAACTTCCTCCTGGCGCAGCTGGAGAAGCTCGGCGCCCAACAGGTATTCATCGACAAGGACCGCGGCGCCGAACTCTTCGTGCGCGCCTGCGGCGGGACCTACCTGGCGCTGAAGACCGGCGTCCCCACCGGCTTCGCCCCCTTCCGCCAGCTCGACTACACCCCCGCCAACCGCGCCTTCCTCGTGGGCCTGGTGCGCAAGCTGGTCTCGCCCGACGGCCAGTCGCTGTCCGTTCCCGAGGCCCGTGCGATCGACGCCGCCATCGACGCGCTCGCGCCCCTGCCGCCCGAGCAACGTTCGATCTCCGCCCTGCGCACCCTGCTAGGCCAGCGCGACGCCGGCGGTATTGGCGCGCGGCTGGAACGCTGGCGCCGGGGCCAAGCGCTCGGCTGGGTGTTCGACAACGACACCGACGCCCTCGCCCTCGAGGCCCGCTTCCTGGGGTTCGACATGACGGAGGTCCTCGATCACCCGGACATCCGCACCCCGGTCCTGATGTACCTCTTCCACCGCCTGGCGGCCCTGGTCGACGGCCGCCGCCTGGTGGTCGACATCGACGAGTTCTGGAAGGCCTTGGCCGACGAGGCCTTCCGCGGCCTCGCTCAGGATGGCCTGAAGACCTACCGCAAGCAGAACGCGGTGATGATCTTCGGCACCCAGTCCCCCGCCGACGTCCTGCGCTCCGAGATCGCCCACACCATCCTCGAACAGTGCCCGACCAAGATCTTCCTGCCCAACCCCCACGCGGCGGCCCGCGACTATGTGGAGGGCTTCGGGCTCACCCAGCGGGAGTTCCAGCTGGTGCGCGAGGACCTGGTCCCCGCCCGCCACCAGATCCTGATCAAGCAGGGCCTCAACTCTGTCGTGGTCGAGCTCGACCTGGGCGGCCTGGACGACGCGCTCGCCGTGCTCTCCGGACGCACCGAGACCGTCGACCTGCTCGACCGCATTCGCGCCGTCCATGGCGACGATCCCGCCGACTGGCTGGGTCCCTTCCACCAGCAACGCAGAGGCCTCCGATGACCAGACGCTCCCGCACCCGCGCGCTCGCCCTCCTGGCGGCCGCCGGCCTGTTCGCCGCCCCAGCCGCCCAGGCCCAGACCCTGGTCTACGACGCCACCAGCTACGCCAAGATCCTGCAGCAGGCGCAGACGGCGATCAGCCAACTCGACCAGCTGAAGACCCAGGTCAGTCAAGGCCGCCAGCTGCTCGACAGCCTGAACCCGGTGAGCGACGTCAACGCGCTCGCCAGCGCGCTGAACGCGCCCGCCCTGCGCGGCGTCGTGCCCGATGTGGCTGCTTTCGTCGCCGCCGCGCACGGAAACCTAACGGCCCTCGGGCAGATCGGGCAGCAGGCCCAGGCCATCCGCCAGGCCAGTCGCCTCTACACGCCGGCCGCCAATGATCCGGTCGGCCAGGCTCTCTCCGCACAAGGCGACCGCGCGGCCCGTGATCTCGCCACGGCCCAGGCCGTCGGGACCGCTGGGGCCACCCGGCTGCAGGGCCTGCAGGACCTTCAGACCGCGATCGGGTCGGCTCCCAACGCCCGCGCCGTCCTCGACCTGCAGGCGCGCCTGGGCGCCGAACAGGCCATGACCGCCAACGATCAGATCCGCCTGCAGGCCCTGGCGATGTCCCAGGCCGCCGAAGACCGGCTCGCGCGCCAGCAGGCGCAGGAGCGCACCGCCGCCGCCGCCGACGCGCGACTGGCCCTCTACAAGTCAGGCTTCCAATGAGGAGGGCGTTCCTCCTGGCCGCCCTGCCGCTCCTGGCGGCGTGCACGCCACAGCCGCGCTCGGAGTCCTACTTCGAGGCGCACCCCGCGGAGACAGCCCGGGTGTCGAACGCCTGCGTCAGCGGCGAGCGCCGGGGCGCGGAGTGCAACGCCGCCCGCGCCGCCGAGGCGCGGTTCAAGGCCAATGCGCGCCTGCAGGCCTACCGCAAGGGGTTCTGAGCCATGGGCCTGCAGATCTTCCAGCCGGCCTACGCCTTCATCGACGGCAAGCTCGACACCTTCCTGCACGACCGGGCGTCGGATGTGATCGCCCAGGTCGCCGGGCCCCTGCGCCTCGCCCTCGTGCTCTATGTGCTGCTCTACGGCATAGCGATCCTGCGCGGCGCGATTTCCGAGCCGGTGGTCGACTTCGCGGTCAGAAGCCTGAAGCTGGCCTTCATCTACATGCTGGCCACCACCGTGGCCTATTCCACCTGGGTCACCACGCCGCTCTTCCACACCCTGCCCGACACGCTCACCCAGGCGATCAGCGGCGCCGCGACGCCGGACGTCGGGACCGCCTTCGACCAGTTCTTCAACCGCACCGCCTACCTCGGCGAGAAGATCGCCAAAGAGGCCTCCCTGGACAACTGGGCGCCGCTGCTGATGTCGGGCGCCGTCTATGTCGTAGGCGCGATCGCTGCCGCGGTCGGTTTCGGCGTCGTGCTGATCGCCAAGGTCGCGCTCGCGCTCCTCGTCGCCCTCGGTCCCATCTTCATCGCGCTCGCCCTCTTCGACGGCAGCCGGCGGTTCTTTTTCGGCTGGCTGTCGCAGGCGGTGAACTACTTGGTCCTGATGGCGCTGATCATCACCATCTTCCAGCTCATCCTCTCCCTCGTCGCCGATCAGTGGGGCTCCATCGACGGCCAGGACCCGATGGCCGGCGGCCTCTTGTTTCTGGCGGTCTCGATCCTGGCGGCGATCTTCTTCCTGCAGACCCCGGCCATCGCCGCCGGCATCGCCGGCGGCGCCAGCGCCGGCCTCGCGGACTTCGGGAACGCCGCCGCGGCGGGCCTGCGGATAGGGCCACGACTGCCGAGCGACACCACCAAGGGCGGCGCCACCCAGGCGCCGCGCACCGGCGGCTCGCTCCGCCCCCTCAGCGCAAAGGTCTGACCATGATGCCGAAGCCCTGCCTTACCCTGCTGGTCGCCGCCCTCAGCCTGCCGATGGCCGCCTGCGCCACCTCACCGGCCCAGCCGCCGAAAGCCTGCGACGGCCACCATCGCCGTCCCGCCAATCCAAACGGGTCGGTGCTCTCCGCCGCGGACGCAGGCGCGCCCGCGGAGCCAGCCGGCGAAGCCGATAAGCGTCCGCGCGGCGGCGGTTCGATCTGCCGATAGGCGAGGACCGTCATCCCAAGGCGGCCAGCGCGGTGCTAGAACGCGCCCGAGATCGTGAGCTGGACAGTTCGGGCCGGGCCGGGGCGGAAGGCGGATGGACCCGTCACCGACACGACGTCGATGGTCCCCAGATAGCTCTTGTCGAACAGGTTATCGACATTGAGGCGGGCCTTGATCTGCTTCAGGGCGCCCAGGCTCTAGCCGTCGCCGAGGTCGACGTAGGCGTTGACGACGGTGTAGCCGTCCAGCTTCTCCGTGTTGACGAAGTTGGTCTGCCGGGTTCCGATATACTTCGCCGAGATGTTGAAGATCGCCCAGCTGACGGGCTCATAGTTCACGCCGCCCTGGAAGATGACCTTCGGCGAATCCGGCGTGATCTTGCCCTTGATATTGTACAGCACCGACCCGTCCGGGTTCAGGACGTTGTCCTCGAATTTCGAGACGTTGTAGGTCAGGTTCGAGGTGAAGAAGACCTTCCCGTCAAGGCTTCGGGCTTCCATTGTCCGCTCAACTCCACGCCATAGGCCTTCACCACCCCGACGTTGTGATAGTAGGTCTCGAACGAGTTGGCGCTTCCCGGGACCAGCGTGCTGTAGGCTTGCAGCCGGTTGTCGAACTGGGTCGCGTAGGCCACCGCCGAGCCATTGAACGTCTTCTGGTTCACGCGGTAGCCGAGTTCGAAATTCTTCGCGGTCTCGGCCTTCGGCGTCGGCACGACGGTGGTGTCGGGATGAGCCGGCGTCGAGGTCGAAGACGCGATCGAGAAGTTGTCGTCGGCGCCGTGCGGCAGGGCCATCTGCTCGGAGTAGGACCCAAAGAGCTGGGCGCGATCGTCGAGCTTGAAGACCAGGCCGACCTGCGGCAGGAACGCCTGTTGCCAGTTCGCAGAGATATCGACCGGAGTGTGGGCCCAGAAGTCGGTGTAGTCGCGGAAGCCGGTGAGGCTGTAGTCGATGTTCAGCGACTTGAACCCGAGATCCACCTTCAGCCGATCGTCGAGCAAGGAGATCACGTCCTTGACGAAGACCTGTTGGGTGTTGCGGGTCGAGGTGTAGTTGCGCCGCCGGAACACCACCTGGTTCAGGAGGCGCGTCCCGTCTGGCGAGCCGTCCGTGAGGTTAAAGCGGGTGGTGTCGCGGTGGTAGATGTCGTTCTCGATCCAGAGCCCCGCCGACAGTTGGTTGGCGCCCGACATGTCGCCGGGCTTGATCGTCCTCTTGGTGTCCATCCTGGGCCTGTCCGCCATCATGAGCGGGCTCTCCGGATTGGGGTTTTCGGCCATTGGCGCGCTGACGCTGCTGCTCCTGCCGCCCAAGCTCGGCGTGCCGCTCCTGATGAGCCTGTCGACCGCCAATCAGCTCATGTCGCTCCGCCAGCTGAAGGCGGATCTGAAACCGCTCAACGAATGGTGGCCGGACGGCCCGGCGCCCTACCTCGTCGGGGGGCTCATCGGCGTGCCGGTGGGCCTCGCGATCCTGCACGCCTTGCCGACGGCGACCCTGATGGCGGTGTTCGGCGCCTTCCTGGTGATCTACGCCGCGTATTCGATGCTGAAGCCGGCAGGGATGATCAGTGCGGTCAAGAGCACCTGGATGACGTCCTCCATGGTGGGCCTAGTGGGCGGGGTCATCGGCGGGTTCACGGCGTTCCCAGGCGCCGCGGTGTTGGTCTGGAGCGGCCTGCGCTGCCTGCCGAAGAGCGAGTCCCGGGCCATCGTGCAGCCCTTCATCCTGGGCCTCCAGGTCGTGTCGCTGGCGATGCTGGCGGTTCAGCATCCGGAGACCTTCGGACGGACCTTCTGGATGCTCCCTCTCGGTCCCTGTGGTGCTCCCCTGCACCCTGCTCGGCGTGAGGCTCTACAAGTCCTTGTCCGACATCAACTTCCGACGAGTCACCTTCATACCGCTCGGGACCTCCGGCTTCGGCCTGTTGGCCAAGTCGGCGACGGCGATGACCCTGCTCGCCGCCGCCGCCCGCGCCATGGCGCGCTAGGACGTATCGACCTTCAGGATGACGGCGAGATGTCTGATTCACGGGGCTCCGTTCGTTGGACGGAGCCCCTTCCGATGTCAGCCAAGCGCTGCGAGTTGGGTCAGGACTACGCCAGCCGGACGTATTCGTAGTCGACCGCCTGGCCATTGATCCCGCGGTCGGGCGGCGCGATCCACGCCGCCATCTTCCCGGGTTCGGTCACCGGGCTCATCAGGCTGTGCACGAACGCGCGGTCGGCTTCCGAGGGCAGGAATTCTTCACGGCGCGCCTCGAAGGATTCGGCTGAAATCCGCTTGCCGTCGAGGTCCGTGGGGACCCCGGCCCAGAGGCCGATCGTGCGGCGGAACCGCGTGCTGGGCAGCCGGTAGCGGAAGTCGAAGCCGGCGCGCGAGATCTCGTCGTTCCAGCGGTCCATGAAGATCTGGCACTCGTCGACGTAGGCCATCCGAGTGGCCTCGTTCATCGCATTGCGCAGCGGGATCGTTTCCTCCGCCACCCCGCCCCGATCATCCGGCGCGTGCAGCGTGAAGGTCTGGCCGAGCGCCAGGTGGTCCGCGTAGTTCGCCTCGTTCGGACGCCCCTTGAGGCCGGCGGCGAAGTACAGCGCCGCGTTCGACGATGACTCCGAACCAAACAGATCGAGGGCCGAAGAGAACCAGAAATTGATGTAGCGCTGGATCGTCGGCAGGTCGATCGCCCCCGCGCGGCGGACGACCTCAGGATCTTCGGTGCGAAGCTCGCTCATCACCTCCAACGTCCGCCGCGTCACCCGGGCCAGTCCCGTGTGGCCGATGAACATGTGGTGCGCTTCCTCGGTCAGCATGAACTGACAGGTGCGCGCCAACGGATCGAAACCGGATTCCGCCAACGACATCAGCTGATATTTGCCGTCGCGATCGGTGAAGAAGGTGAACATGAAGAAGCTGAGCCAGTCAGAGATCGGCTCGTTGAACGTCCCCAGGATGCGGGGCTTGTCCCCATCGCCGGAGTGCCGGGACAACAGCTCCTCCGCCTCCTCCCGGCCATCGCGCCCGAAATAGGCGTGCAGCAGATAGACCATCGCCCAGAGGTGTCGGCCCTCTTCGACATTGACCTGGAAGAGGCCGCGTAGATCGTAGAGCGATGGGGCGGTGACGCCGAGCATCCGTTGCTGCTCGACCGAGGCCGGCTCGGTGTCGCCCTGGGTGACGATGAGCCGACGCAGCGTCGAGCGATGCTCGCCCGGCACCTGTTGCCAGGCGGGCTTGCCGAGTTCGTCACCAAAGCCGATGACCCGGTTCGGATCCTGCTCCGCTAGGAAGATGCCCCACCGGTAGTCCGGCATCTTCACATGGCCAAACGAGGCCCAGCCCTTGCGGTCCACGGAAACCGCCGTCCGGAGGTAGACATCGGCGCCCTGGAACGGCGTGGGGCCCATATCGCGCCACCAGGTCAGGAATTCCGGCTGCCAGTGCTCCAGCGCCCGTTGCAAGGTGCGGTTTGACGCCAGATCGACGTTGTTGGGGATGCGCTCCTGATAGTCGATCGCCATGGCTAGACACGCTCCCAATCGAAGTGCGGCTTGCCGCCGGTTCCGAAGACCTTGAGGGCGCCGCGCTCGCCGGTCGCATTGGGGCGGTTGAACACCCAGTTCTGCCAGGCGGACAGACGGCCGAAGATCTTGGTGTGCAGGGTCTCGGCGCCCGGGAAGCGAAGGCTGGCCTCCAGGCCGGTGAGCGCATCTGGCGAGAGGCTCGCGCGCTCTTCCAGCGCCAGGCGAATTTCGTCGTCCCAGTCGAGGTCATCCGGGGCGACGGTGATCAACCCCGCCGCCGCGGCCGCCTGGGCCGTCATGGCGGTTCCCGCGCTCGTCCTCGCCGCCTCGAGCGCGGCCGGATCGCCGAGGAATCGGATCTCAAGCCGGCTGAGCCCGTTGACCGCCGGCAGGAGGCCGAAGTTCAACGCGCCATCCAGCGCGATCGTCGGGCCATCGCCGGCGTCGTCGAGCGGCGACAGCATGTAGCTCCGGTCGGCCGCCAACGCCAATTCGAAGAGGATCCCCGAGAAGCATGAGCCGCGGTCGATCACCGCATAGAGGCTGCGGGAGCTGACATCGAGGCGCGCGAACGTGCGGCGCAGCAGCCCCAATGTCTCGCGGACAAACCAGTGCTTGCGGTGCTGCACGAGGACGCGACCCGCTTCGACCACCGCGGCCGCGTCGCCTTCGGTCTTGAGAATCCAAAGGCCGAGGTCGGGTTCGTTGGTTCGCAGCGAAAGGATCGCGTCGTCGAGCTCGCGGGCCATCGCCAGCGGCCACCAGCGGTCCCCGGCCGCCTCGATCTCGGGGAGGCTGCTCGGCCCGGGTCCCTCTGGGCCTCGCACCATAAGCGTGGCGCGCCGCCCTAGGCGATCCAGAATGACATCGACGTATTGATAGTGGAAGCCAGTGTCGTCCCGCCGGCAGTTGAGGGGAGAGAGCGTCACGCCCTTGGCCTCGGTGGGCCGGTCTGAGGCGCTCGCGAGGGCCTCAGCGCGCTGGCGCACCAGCTCCGGAAACTGGTTCGGCGTCGCCGCGGCGTCGATCAAGCCCCACTGCAGGGCCCGATCCGCCCGCACCCCGTCGGCGCTGGTGCAGAACATGTCGGCGAGGTCGCGCCGGACCTTGCGCTTGTCGACCACACGAGTCAGGCCGCCCGTGCCGGGCAGGACGCCCAGCAAGGGCACCTCGGGCAGGCTCACCACGGTCGAGCGGTCATCGACCATGACGATGTCGTCACACGCCAGCGCGACCTCATAGCCGCCGCCGGCGCAGGTTCCGTTCACCGCGGCGAGGAACTTGAGGCCATCGTGCGCGCTGGAATCTTCCATCCCGTTGCGCGTTTCATTGGTGAACTTGCAGAAATTCACCTTCCAACCATGGGTGGAAGCGCCCAACATATAGATGTTGGCGCCGGCGCAGAACATTCGGTCCTTGCCGCTGGTCAACACCACGGTGGCGACCTGCGGGTGCTCGAACCGGACGCGCTGCAAGGCATCGTGGAGTTCAATGTCCACGCCGAGGTCATAGGAGTTCAGCTTCAGCTTGTAGCCCGGGACCAGTCCCGCATCCTCGTCGATGTCTAGGGTCAGGGTCGCCACGCGGCCGTCGACGCCGAGGCGCCAGTGCCGGTACTCCTCCGGCCGACGCTGGAAATTGATCACCCAGTTCTCCCTCTCGTGCCGCAAGTTGCGCTATAATGCGTTTTCCGACGCCGCTAGCAAGCATTATCTTGCAAGTTCCGCCCGCATCGGCCACTCTCAGTTAAACAAGTCAGCACGGCGAAAGCGCCGTGTGCGGAGGACGCATGGGACCGGCTGAAATCCCCACGGGACCTTACAACGCCGGTGTGGATTTCCTGACGCGAAACCTCACGACCCGGGGCGACAAGGTCGCGTTCGTTGATGCAGACGGCTCGCATACTTACCATGCCGTCGCGGCGCGCGCCGAGCGCCTGGGCGCGGCATTTTTGGGTATCGGCCTGGCGCCCGGCGATCGGCTCGCGCTCGTGCTGCAGGACGGAGTCGATTTCATCTGCGCCTTCCTGGGCGCAATTCGGGTCGGCCTGACCCCGATCCCCTTGAACACCCTGCTTCCCGCGGCGGACTACGCCTATGTGCTGATCGACAGCGGCGCGAAGGCGGCTCTGGTCTCCGAACCCCAGGCGGTCACGGTCAGCGAAGGGATCGCCGAGAGCGGCTGGACCGGCGCGCTCTTCGTCGCGCGCGGCGGCGCGGATTCGCTCTCGGAGCTGCTCAAGCACGCCCAGACGCCAGGCGCGCCTCACCCGAGCCGCGCGGAAGACGTCGCCTTCTGGCTCTATTCCTCTGGCTCGACCGGACGCCCCAAGGGAGCGCAGCATCTGCACCGGAGCCTGCCGGCGACGGCGGAGCTGTTCAGTCGCCGAGTGCTGGGGGTTCGCGAGGGCGACGTGCTGTTCTCGGCGGGGAAGCTGTTCTTTGCCTACGGGCTCGGCAACAGCCTCACCTTCCCCATGTACGCGGGCGCCACGGCCGTGCTGTTCCCCGGTCGCGTCACGCCAGAGGCGGTCGCTGACATTCTCGGACGACACGGCGTGACGATCTTCTGCGGTGTGCCGACGCTCTATTCCGCGATCCTGTCGGGCGCGGCGCTGCCGGCGGCGATGGAGGCGCTGCGTCTCTGCACCTCGGCGGGCGAGGCCATGCCCGCCGACGTGGCGGACGCCTGGACCCGCGCGACGGGGACAGAAGTCATCGACGGCATCGGCTCCACCGAGATGCTGCATGTTTTCGTCTCCAACCGGCCCGGGAACGTCCGCTATGGCTCAACGGGCACGCCGGTGCCCGGCTACGAAGTGCAGGTGGTCGACGATGATGGCCGCCCGGTCCGGCCAGGTGAGCTGGGTGAGCTCCACGTCCGCGGGCCGTCGCTCACCATCGGCTATTGGAACCAACCGGAGAAGAACGCGGCCACCTTTGTCGATGGCTGGATGCGCAGCGGCGACAAGTTCGAGGTCAGCGACGACGGCGTGCTCATCCACCGCGGCCGCGTCGACGACATGATCAAGGTCAGCGGGCTTTGGGTTTCGCCCGCCGAGGTCGAGGCGGCGCTCGCCGCGCATCCGCACGTCAGTGAGGCGGCGGTGGTCGGGATCCCGGACGGGGTGGGTCTCCTGAAGACCAAGGCCTTCGTCGTTGTGCGCCCTGGCGGTGAAGCCGGCCCGGCGCTCGCCGAGGACCTCAAGCGGTTCGTCAAGGCGCGGCTGTTGCCGCACAAATATCCTCGCCTGATCGAATTCGTCGACGTCCTGCCCCGCACCAGCACCGGAAAGCTTCGCCGCCACGTTTTGCGGGACGCCGCGGTCGACACGCCCGCACGCGCGGAGCCCAGGCGCCCGTGAGCGCCGACGGGCCGGCCCTAGTCGCTGTCGGCAGGGTCCGGCTCAGCCAAAGCCGACCGCGAGACCCCACCGATCCAGAGTTCGAGGTGACCCATGCCGAAGATCATCTACTGCACCTCTGGCGGCGACGAGTACGAGGTTGAGGCTCGCGCCGGCGCCACCGTGATGGAAGCCGCGGTTCGCCATTCAGTGCCCGGCATTGAAGGGGACTGTGGCGGGGCCTGCGCCTGCGCAACCTGCCACGTCTACGTGCCGGACGAATGGACCTCGCGCCTGCAGGCGCAGACGTCGATCGAGATCAGCATGTTGGAGTTCGCCGACGGCGTACGCCCGAACTCGCGGCTTGGATGCCAAATCCGGATCACCGAGACCCTCGACGGCCTGCGCCTGCAACTGCCCGCGGGCCGGCCCTGAGCCCGCTCGCTCGCCCGCCTTCCCATCGGAGCCCATCATGCGCAACTGCCTGAAGTTCTACATCGATGGGGCCTGGAGCTATCCCGTCATCGGGGACGGGGCGTTCCTCGACGTCGAAAACCCGGCCACGGAGCAGGTCTGCGGGCGCATCGCCCTGGGATCTGCGGCGGACGTCGACCTGGCGGTCTCGGCGGCGCGGCACGCATTTCCCGCCTGGTCGCAGACCGACCGGGAGGCGCGGCTCGAGGTGCTAGGCCGCATCGCCGACGAATATCTGCGCCGCGCTGATGACCTGGCCGCCGCCGTGACCGAGGAGATGGGGGCGCCCGCGACCCTGGCGCGGCGCGCTCAGGTGCCGGTCGGCCTCGGACACCTGACCACGGCTATCGAAGTCCTCAAGGGGTTTCGGTTCGAGGAGGCGCGCGGGCAGACGATGATCCTGAAGGAACCGATCGGGGTTTGCGCACTCATCACGCCCTGGAACTGGCCGTTGAACCAGATCTTCTGCAAGGTCGCTCCGGCGCTGGCGACGGGCTGCACCATGGTGCTCAAGCCCTCCGAGGTGTCGCCGTTCAGCGCCCAGATCGTCGCCGAGATCTTGGAAGCCGCCGGTGTTCCCATGGGCGTGTTCAACCTGGTGCAGGGGACCGGACCCACCGTGGGCGCCGCGCTGGCCGCCCACCCCGATGTCGACATGATCTCCTTTACCGGCTCAACCCGCGCCGGCGTGGCGGTCGCCACGGCGGCCGCCGACACCGTGAAGCGCGTTCACCAGGAGCTCGGCGGCAAGAGCCCGCTTATCCTACTCGACGATGCGGCCCTTGCGAAGGGCGTGCGGCGGGGCGTGCTCACCGTGATGAGCAATTCCGGTCAGTCCTGTAATGCGCCCACCCGCATGCTCGTGCCGGCTGCTCGGATGGATGAGGCGATCGCCGTCGCGCGCGAGACTGTGAACGGCCTGACCGTCGGCGATCCGACGTCCGACAACGCGCTTGGGCCCGTCGTGTCGAAGGTCCAATGGGAGAAGATCCAGACCCTGATCGCCACCGGCGCGGTCGAAGGCGCGACCCTGGTGGCGGGCGGGCTCGGCCGACCCGAGGGCCTCGACGTGGGCTATTATGTGAAGCCCACGGTCTTCGCCAACGTCCGCAATGACATGGTCATTGCCCAGGAGGAGATCTTCGGCCCCGTCCTGACGATCCTCCCCTACGGCGGACTGGATGACGCGGTGGCGATCGGCAATGACACCGCCTACGGTCTGGCGGCCTATGTCCATGGCGAGGACCTTGACCACGCCCGCACCGTGGCCAGCCGACTGCGCGCCGGACAGGTCTCGATCAACGGCGCCGCCGGGGACCTGATGGCGCCGTTCGGCGGCTACAAGATGAGCGGCAACGGCCGCGAGTGGGGGGACTACGCCTTCCATGAATTCCTGGAGACCAAGGCGGTGCTCGGCTATTCGCCTAAGCCACAGCCCGCCTGAGCCAATGGCGGCCTAGTCGGTGAACACGACCGTCTTGCGACCGTTCAGCAGCACGCGATCCTCCAAACTCCAGCGCACCGCCCGCGCCAGGACACGGCGCTCGATGTCGCGCCCCTTGCGGATCAGGTCGCGGGGCGTGTCCTGGTGGCTGATGCGCTCGACGTCTTGCTCGATGATCGGCCCCTCGTCCAAGTCAGCGGTGACGAAATGGGCGGTCGCGCCAATCACCTTCACACCGCGCGCATGCGCCTGGTGATAGGGCTTGGCGCCCTTGAACCCCGGCAGGAAGGAATGGTGAATGTTGATACAGCGCCCTTCCAGTTTTCGGGCGAGGTTCTCCGACAACACCTGCATGTACCGCGCAAGCACCACCAGATCGGTCTGGGTCGTCTGCACAAGCGCCCAAAGCTTGGCCTCCTGGTCGATCCTTGTGGCCGGCGTGATCGGGAGATGGTGGAACGGCACGTCCTTGAGGTCGGTATGCGGGAAGGTGTCTGCCGCGTGATTGGAGACGACGGCGGAGATATCCATCGCCAGCTCGCCCTGCCGCCAGCGCCAGATCAGGTCCGCCAGGCAATGATCGGACTGGGACGCCAGGATCATCACCCGGCGCCGCAGGCGGGGGTTCCGGAGGGTCCAGACCATCTCGAAGCCCAAGGCCAAGGCGTGGAAGGCGCTGCGCAACGCCTCGAAGTCGGCCGGTCCGATTTCGAAACGGACGCGCATGAAGAAGCGGCCGGTCTCGGCGTCGTCGAACTGCTGGGCGTCCAGGATGTTGGCGCCGCGTTCGAACAAGAAGGTCGAGACGGCGGCGACGATCCCAGGGCGGTCGCGGCAGGACAGGGTCAGGATCATGCGGCTCAGATCTTTCGTCGGCGGCCAACGTCGACGGCGACAGCGCCTATTTCGCGGACGGCGGTGCGGGCTTCGCAGCCGGTGACAGGCCGTAGGTGTTGGCGAGATAGTCGACGACCTTTTGAAAGTCCTCGTCCGTGCCCTGCGCGCCAAACCCGCGCATGGTCTCGACCACCTCAGCCCAGCCTTCGCGGGTTTTCCGTTGGCCGATCGTCTGGTCAAGGGAATGACAGCCGGTGCAGATGGCGGTGAACCTGTCCTTGCCCGGCGCATCGGGGGCTGACTGGGCCAGGGCCGCGCACGCAACGACCAGGACGCCCGCCACAACCGCCGCGCTAAGGTATAATCTCGACAAGCGTCACCTACTTCTTGAAGGCGCCGACCCCAGGCTCCGCAAGGAACGCGACCCCCGGCGGATACTTGTCGCCTTGCGTGAAGAGCTTGGAGCCTTGGCAGTTGATGATGGTGGACTGACCGCTGCGCGCGGCCGCGTCATAACTCCGCTGCAGGGCAGACCGGAGCTCTTCCGGCGTCTTGCAGTATTCTCCCCTCGCCCCGAACACCTCGGCCATCTTGTCGTAGCGCAGGTTTTCCTGGAACGCGTACATCTGGAGCGCGCGGGGCTTCTGAAGGGCCGTGGTGTAGGTCCCCCAGACATCGTTGTTGTACACAAGACAGATGACGGGGAGCTTGTACTTCTGGGCCGTATCCAGCTCGAACAGGCTGTAGCCCATCCCCGCGTCACCGGTCATGCAGAACACGGGCGCACCCCGATAGGCCGCCTGCGGGCCGATACCCCTCTGCACCGCCGCCGAGGCCCCCATCATCACCGCCAGATCCGGGCCCATCGCGCCAAACTGGTAGTAGGTCGGCGTCGATTGCGCCGGACGATAGGACCGCAGCCATCGCCCCGCATAGGCGCCCGCCGTATTGCCCCCATAGCCGGTCACGGTCTGCTTGGGATCGATCTTTCCCTTGTAGAGGAAATCGTGGAGTTCCTTGCCCATCACGGCCGGATGCAACAGCCCCAGGCTCTGGCTGTAGCCCAGTCCGAGCTTGTAGTACTTGGTGTTGGTCTCTTCCCATTTCGCCTGCGCCGCCGCGATCTCGGCGACCCAACTGTCCCGCTTCCTGGTGGGCAGCAAATCGGCCAATTCCTCCAGGAACAGGGCCTCGTCTGAGATCACCCCGAGATCGACCGGCCAGTTCTGACCCATATCCGCGGCCTGCGGGGCGACCTGGACGGTCGGAACGCCGGGGGAAAACGTCCACTCGCCGACGTTGGGCATCAGATATTGACCGACGAACACGACCAGGTCGGCGCTCATCAGCGCATCGTTCGCCATGTTCGCGGACAGCCGATGGTCTTCCGGGAAATTGCCGCGCACCGGGCCGGACGCCACCACCGGCAGATCGTTCTTCACCGCCGCGCGCATCAGCGCATCCCAACCCTTGCGGACGTGGACCCCGTGCCCGGCGACCAGCACAGGGCGCGACGCCTGGTCGATCATCCTCAGGGCGGCCTGCATCTCCGGTCGATGGGGCGCCGGCCGGGACTCCGTCCGATATTTGGCCTTGTCGTAGAACTTCTTCAGCTTGCCGGCCTCGACGTGCCTGGCGCTGGCGACCTCGCCCGGGAAGTCCAGGTGCACCGGGCCTGGAATCCCCGTCTTCAGCTGCCGGAAGGCATAGGATCCGTATTCGTAGATCCGGTCCGGCGTGGTGATCCGCTTGCCCCACTTCTTGATGCCGGTGGTGGTCTCCTGCTGACGCATGAACTGCATGCCCTCGAAGCTGTCTTCAGCGCCCAGACGGACGTTGCTGGCCAGGATCAGCAAGGGCGTATTGGCCGCGTTCGCCGCGGCGATGTTCATGATCATGTGGGCAAACCCGGGACCTTCGGTTCCGGAGCAGGCGGCCACCTCCCCGCTCATCCGCGAAAAGCCGTCCGCCATGGCGCACATCGACCCCTCGGTGCGCCCGCCGTAGGTCGGGATGCCGATCTGCGCGATCTCGTTGGTGATGTTGTAGTTTCCGGGCGCCAAGAACAGGGCGGCGAGGTTTTCATCCTTGCAGAGCCCCGCGAACACCTGGGCGCCGGTGAGGCCGGCAGGGCCAAAGTCCGCGCGGGAGGGCGGGGCCGCCAGGGAGTCTCTGAACATCTGCGAGGTCTGGACCGGACCCGCAGGCCCACACTTCAGATCGGCCGCCGCGGCCGCCGACCCCGCTGCCGCTACGCCGGCGACGGCGCTGGACGCACCCAGGAATCGGCGTCGAGACGTCAGTTTGCCCTGCGGCTGTTCGACTTCCCTACCCATCTTGTTTCACGTCCGATATTGTTGCATTTCAATAATAGACAAGCAGATCGCGGATTTCAGCCAACCATCTTAGGGGTTATAAAGACCAATCTTCGCAAGGAATCTTCCTGTGTCTTCCGATCAAGCTCATGGCAGCGGACGCACTCTTGGCCCGATGATCGAGCGCCTCTTTGACCGCGGCGTCTTTGCGACCTTTGGGTCCGTGGAGACATCGCGCCGGGGGCGGCAAGTTTTCGAGGTCACCTGGCACAAGGGGCGCGTGCTGCAGATCGCATTCGATCGCGCCTCCAGAACCCTGACCGTGCCCAACCTCCTTCCTGCGCTCGATAGAAAATCCCCATTATACAAGGCGCTCCGGGCATTTGTGGCGTCGTTTTCAGATTGTGACAGGCCCGAACACCGTCGAGCGCCGCCAGAAAAGGTCCTCGTCATACTCTCCCTGCGAGACGGGTTCGCTCGCCTTAGCGTTCGGACCCTGGATGGCGATCTCGAATACGCCCTCAGCAAACTTGTTCAGATCGTGAACGAGGTTTTCATGCTGTTCCTTGGGTCCGGCGAATACTTCGCCTATCGCGTGGAACATCTGGGCGCCGACGCCGACTGGGGGACCTGAGGACGCCGCGGCCTCGCGGGTCACCGGCCGGCCGGCGTAGTTGCGGCGGCTGCCGCCGGCGTCTTGTCCGGCGCCGCGTCCGCGGCCTGTTTCATCTTGGCCGCGCGCTCCTGCAGGTACCGTTCCGGCGTCATGCCGACGACGCGGTAGTTCATCCAGCCCTGGCCCATTTCTTCGAAGCTCTGTTCGCCGTAGCGCACGGTCTTGGCCGGGTTGGGGTTGAACGGGTTCTGCGGCGAGTTATCCCAGGTGGCCGCGTAGACGAACTTCGTGCCCTTCGGGACGAGCTTCGGCTTGTCGAACGCATAGACGCTCTGCCAGTTGAAGTCGTACTTCGGAACGTTGACCAGCACCTCAGAGCGGCCGTCGGGATAGTAGGCCGTCATCTTTGCGGCCGTGCCCCGAACGTGGGCGTGCGGTTCCACATTGTAGACGACCACGTCATCCTGCCAGACCTTCTCCCGCATCGCCGTGTAGGCGGGCGTAAAGGGCGGAACTTCGAAGTCGCGAAGATCGACCACGCTGCTTTGGATCACGTACTTCGGAGGCGCGTCGGCGAAGTAGAGGCCGATCTTGCTGTGATCGGTCATGGCCTTGCCGCTGGTCGTGTAGTGGATCTCAAAGACGAGATCGACGCCCTTCGGCAGCAAGACCGCGCCTTCCGGCCCGTAGTTGATGGGCTGCTCGCCCGGAGACCACTTGCCGATCTCGACATTGCCGCGCTTGCTCGGGCTGGGCACGCGCGCCGCATCCCGCCCGGGCGCGAAGGGATCATCGACCATGGTGATCATGTGATGGACGTTGGACCTCGCGCCGGGCTTGGCTTCGTACGCCCTGACCCAGACGTCATGATCGAGCGGATTTCTCACCCGCATATGCTGATACTCGATCACGCCGCTGGCCGGGACATCGAACGGCGGGACCTCGACGATCAGGTCGGGCTTGCCGAACGCCCACTCCTTCGCGGTCGAGGGCGCCGTCGTTAGTGGATCTGGCCCACTGCCGCGGGGGGCGCCAGCCTCGATCCAGCGGATCAAGGTCGCCTTCTGGGGGTCCGATAGGCTGCGATCCCCCACGAAGGTCTGGTAGTGCGGGTCGGCGTGCCACGGGGGCATCCGACCGGTCCGAACGGTCTCGCGCATCATCGGCGCGAACCCCCGCACGATCTCATATTTGTTCATCGCGAACGGGGCCACGCCGCCGGCCTGGTGACACGAGACGCACTTATCGATGAGGATCGGCGCGACCACCTTGGCGTAGGCCGCCGCCTCCAACTTGGGCGCGTCCAGTTTCACCGGGCATCCCGCCACCGGCGTGACCGGCGCCTTCACTGGCGCCCCCGCGACGACCGACTCGACGGCGTCGCGCAGCTGCGCGGCCGCGCCGCGATAGGCGATCTTGCGGGTCTTGGCGTCGATCAGAATGACCTCGCCCGCCTTCGTGGCGTTCAGGGCTTCCCCGATGATCTGGCTGCTGTCGAGCAGCACGGGAATGTCGGTGTTCAGCCGCTTGGTGTCCGCGAGCACCCGCTCCGCGGTGGCCGCACGACTGGAGTCGAGCATCAGGACTTCGACGTCCTGGCTCCGAACCGCTGAGAGCACCGGCAACGCCGTCTTCACGGCGCCACAGCCCTCGGCTTGAATCGCGATGACGACGGCCTTCCGGCTGGCGAGGTCGTAGAAGAGTCGGTGTGAGACGCCGTTGTGGTCGGTCAGCCTAAAGTCATCGACCGAAGCCCCAGCAAGGGCGGCGGCTGGGGCCGCGCCATCGCCGCCCGCGGCGAACGCGACGCCTCCCAGCCCGACCGCGCAGAGGCCGAACAAGAGGACCCTCAGCGCGGCCTGCAACATCCGCCGCGTGCGCCTGACGACCTTACCGCTCACGTACGTCTCCCCGGGTCTTTTGTGGGGGCTCGAAGCCGCGGCCCCCAATTCTGCTTTTTATATCCCATTCGCCTGGGTCTTCGCGACCATAATATGCACAATAATGCATGGCCTTTTTGTGTCAATTTCCGGACGCGGCGGCATCGGTCCGACGGCCCATCACGCGCAGAGGGGCGGACCGGTCTCGATGCCCGGCTTGGGCGGGGATAGGATGGGATTTTTCGGAGGCCGGACGATGAGCGGCAGTCTCCGCCCGTGGGACGACAGCGCCGGCCCTGAAGGCCTTGAGACTTGCGCCGTGGTGGGCGGACCGCCCAAACCGCGGGCCGTTTAGCGGTGCGCCCCTCCTTACCCGGCGGGCTAGCGGCCCATAAACTCGGCGCGCTCATCTTGACCGGCGGGGCCTCGCGGCGCATGGGCGCGGACAAGGCCGGGCTGGACTGGAGCGGCGTACGCGCTGTGGACCGGGTAGCGGCCAGCGCCAGGGCGGCCGGCGCCCAGGCGATCGTGACCGTCGGGCCCGCCGATTTTGGCCTTCCGAAGGTCGTCGAAGACCCAGCCGGCGGCGGGCCGGTGGCGGGTCTGCTGGCTGGCGCTGCCTATCTGCGGTCCCTGGGCTGCGCGCGCGCCCTGGCGTTCGCCACCGACGCCCCGACCCTGATGGCGGAAGACCTGGCCTCGCTCCTGGCCGCTCCGGCCCCGGGGGCGGCGTTCGCCGGCCTTCACCTGCCCCTGATGATCTGGCTTGCGGCGGCGCCGGACCGCGTGCCGGCCGGCGGGTCGCTGCGTCGGTTCATCGCCGTCTGCGGCCTCGCCATCCTTACGCCCGATCCGAGCGCCGTGGACCGCCTGCGCGGCGCCAACACCCCAGCCGAGCGCGCCGCCCTGCTCCGGACCTTATCCTGACCGGCGCTAAGCGGTGATGCGGTGCGGATGACTGAAGACCTCGAAGCCGTCGTCGCGAACCACCGCCGCCAGAGTCACCCCGCAGCGGTCGGCAGTGCGGACCGCCAACAGCGTGGGCGCGGAAATCGCCGCGACGACCTCGGCTCCCATCGCCGCCGCCTTCTGCACCATCTCCACCGACACCCGACTGGTGAGCACCAGCACGCCCGGTTGCGACGGCGCGCGGGCGCGCGCGCCCGCCAGCTTGTCGAGGGCGTTGTGCCGCCCGACGTCCTCCCGGATCGCCCACAGTCCGCCGCTCGTCGTCCACCAGGCCGCGGCGTGCACGGCGTGGGTCGCCGCGCCCAGCGCCTGGACGGGTTCGATCGCCGCCATCGCCGCCTGGACATCCTGGGCGCGGATCCGAAACTCGTCCGTGACGGTCGGCGGCGGCCGCACCGCCGCCTCGAGGCTGTCCAGGCCGCAGACGCCGCAGCCGGTCGGCCCCGCCAGCCGCCGCCGCCGCTGGGCCAGCGCCGCCGCGGAGGTCCGCGCCAGCCACATGCGCACCTCGATCCCGAGGTCGGACCGCGCGATCTCCAGGTCTACGATCTCGCCAGCGCTTCCGACCAAGCCCTCGGTCAGGCTGAATCCCACCCCGAAGTCCTCAAGGTCGCGGGGGGTGGCCATCATGACGGCGGTGGTGGTGGCGTCATGCACCAGGGCGATGGGCGTCTCTTCCGGCAGCACGCGCGAGGCCGCCGTGGCGCCGCCGCCGCTCCAGCGGGCCATCGGGTAGACCGCGGAGGCCGGGGGCAGGGTCACGGCGCGGCGTCGATCAGGGTGTCGACCGCCTGCGCCGCCAGAGGGGCCAGTCCGTCGCCGCCCCCGCGCCGCCAGGCGATGATCTCGGCCCGCATGGCCGGGTCCCAGTACCGCGTCAGATGATTGGCGGCGCCGGCCGCGCCCTCCCTCTGGCTGTCGAAGAACCGGGCGATCTGGTTGGCCATGGCGATCAGCCGGTCCGGCCGCGTCACGCGACCGGCCCCCGCGTGGCGACGCGTCGGCGGCGGTCAGCCATCGCTTCATAGCGCGATTGCCACTCCGAGGGCCCGTTCGAGGGCGACACCTGGACAGCGGTGACCTTGTATTCGGGGCAATTGGTCGCCCAATCCGAATAGTCGGTGGTGACCACGTTCGCCTGCGTGGTCGGGTGGTGGAAGGTTGTGTAGACGACGCCAGGCGCCACCCGGTCGGTCAGGCAGGCGCGCAGGGCCGTCGCGCCGGCGCGACTGGCCAGCGTCACCCAGTCGCCGTGCTGCACGCCCCGCTCCTCGGCGTCGTGCGGATGGATCTCCAGCACATCTTCCTCGTGCCAGATCACATTGGCGGTGCGGCGGGTCTGGGCGCCCACATTGTACTGCGACAGGGTCCGGCCGGTGGTGAGCAGCAGGGGGTAGCGCGGACCGACCTTCTCGTCGGTGGGCACATACTCTGTGACGACGAACCGGCCCAGGCCGCGGACGAACTGCCCCATATGCATAACCGGCGTTCCGACCGGGGCGGCCGCGTTGCAGGGCCATTGCACGGAGCCCTCGCGCTCCAGCAGGTCATAGCTGACGCCGGCGAAGGTCGGCGTGAGGTCGGCGATCTCATCCATGATCTGCGACGGGTGCGCATAGGCCATCGGATAGCCAAGCGCGTTCGACAGCAGCTGGGTGACCTGCCAGTCCTCGTAGCCGTTGCGCGGGCTGATCACCTTGCGCACCCGCTGGATGCGCCGCTCGGCGTTGGTGAACGTGCCGTCCTTCTCGAGGAAGGTGGAGCCGGGCAGGAAGACGTGGCCGTAGGCCGCCGTCTCGTTGAGGAAGAGGTCGTGGATCACCACGCACTCCATGGCCGCAAGCCCCGCGGCGACGTGGCGGGTGTTGGGATCGGACTGCAGAATGTCCTCGCCCTGGACGTACAGCGCCTTGAACCGGCCGGCGACGGCGGCGTCGAGCATGTTGGGGATGCGCAGGCCGGGCTCGGGATCGAGGGGGGCGCCCCACACCGCCTCGAAACTCTCGCGCACGCCGGCGTCGGAGATGTGCCGGTAGCCGGTGAGCTCGTGCGGGAACGAGCCCATGTCGCACGCGCCCTGGACGTTGTTCTGGCCGCGCAGGGGGTTCACGCCGACCCCGGGTCGGCCGTAGTTGCCCGTGGCCATGGCCAGGTTGGCGATGGCCATCACTGCGGTCGAGCCCTGGCTGTGCTCCGTGACGCCCAGGCCGTAGTAGAAGGCCGCAGCGCCACCGGTGGCGTAGAGCCGGGCCGCGGCGCGCAGGTCGGCGGCCGGCACGCCGGTCATCGCCTCCGAGCGCTCCGGCGAATGCTCGGGCCGCCCCACGAATTCCGCCCACGCCTGGAACTCGTCCCAGTCGCAGCGTTCGCGCACGAACGGCTCGTTCACCAGCCCCTCGGTGACGATGGTGTGCGCCATGGCCACCAGCACCGCGACGTTGGTTCCGGGGCGCAGCGACAGGTGGTGGGCGGCCTCGATATGGGGCGTGCGGACGAGGTCGATGCGACGCGGGTCGATGACGATCAGCTTCGCGCCCGCGCGCAGCCGCCGTTTCATGCGTGAGGCGAACACCGGATGTCCGTCGGTCGGGTTGGCCCCGATCACCACCATGACGTCGCAGTGTTCGACGCTGTCGAAGTCCTGGGTGCCGGCCGACGTGCCCAGGGTGGTCTTCAGCCCGTAGCCGGTGGGCGAGTGGCATACGCGCGCGCAGGTGTCGACGTTGTTCACCCCGAACCGCGCCCGGATCATCTTCTGGACGAGGTAGGTCTCTTCGTTCGTGCAGCGCGAGGAGGTGATGCCGCCGATCGAATGCGCGCCGTACCTGGCTTCGATCCGCGCGAACTCGGAGGCGGCGTGGGCGATGGCCTCGTCCCAGCTGACCGTCTGCCACGGGTCCTCGATCGACGCCCGGATCATCGGCTCCAGCACGCGCTCGCGATGGGTGGCGTAGCCCCAGGCGAAGCGGCCCTTCACGCAGGCATGGCCGTGGTTGGCCTTGCCGTCCTTCCACGGGACCATGCGGACGAGGTCGTCGCCCTTCAGCTCGGCCTTGAAGGTGCAGCCAACCCCACAGTAGCCGCAGGTGGTGACTTCACTCCGCTCCGGCGCGCCGACCTCCAGCACCGTCTTCTCCACCAGCGCCTCGGTGGGGCAGGCCTGGACGCAGGCGCCGCAGGACACGCACTCCGACGACAGGAAAAGCTCGTCCTGACTGGCGGCGATCTTGGAGGCGAAGCCGCGGCCCTGGACCGTGAGGGCCAGCGTCCCCTGCACCTCGTCACAGGCCCGTACGCAGCGGGAGCAGACGATGCACTTGGCCGGATCGAAGGTGAAATAGGGGTTGGACTCGTCGCAGGGCAGGCCGGCGTGGGTCGTCCCGCCGGCGAAGCGGCTTTCGCTGACCCCCAGCGTCGCGGCCAGGTCATGCAACTCGCATTCGCCGTGGTCGTCGTGCGCCGCGTGGTCGGAAAGGTAGAGATCCACGACATTGCGGCGCAGGCGCTCAAGCTGGTCGGAACCGGTGCGGACCACCATGGCCGCCGCCACCGGCGTGGTGCAAGAGGCCGGCGTCCCGGCGCGGCCCTCGATCTCCACCAGGCAGAGGCGGCACGAGCCGAAGGCCTCCAGACTGTCGGTGGCGCAGAGCTTGGGGATGGTGATCCCGGCGATGGCGGCGGCGCGCAGGATCGAGGTTCCGGCCGGCACCGTCACCGCGGCCCCGTCGATCGTCAGGGTGACGGGCTCGCCGGCGACGTCCGGGGTGCCGAAATCGAATTCGAGGACACGGGCCATGGCGCTACTCCGCTGCCGGTCGCGAGCGCGGCGCGAAATCTTCCGGGAAATGCCGGATCGCACTCATCACCGGATAGGGCGTAAACCCGCCCAGCGCGCAAAGCGATCCGAACTTCAGCGTCTCGCAGAGGTCCTCGATCAGCGCCAGGTTGGCCGCCACGGCGACGCCGGCCCGAATCTTATCCATCGTCTCGACGCCCCGCTGCGCGCCGAGCCGGCAGGGCGTGCACTTGCCGCAACTCTCGAGGCCGCAGAACTCCAAGGCGAAACGCGCCTGGGCCGCCATGTCCACGGTGTCGTCAAACACGACGATTCCACCGTGGCCGATCAATCCGTCCCGCGCCGCAAAGGCCTCGTAGTCGTAAGGCGTGTCGAACATCGACGGCGGGAAATAGGCGCCGAGGGGACCGCCGCACTGCACCGCCTTCACCGGTCGGCCGGAGGCGGCGCCGCCGCCGATCCCCTCGACGATCTCGCCCAGGGTCAGGCCGAACGGGACCTCGTGGAGCCCCGGCCGCGCCACGTTGCCGGCCAGCTGGATCGGCAGGGTGCCCCGCGAGCGGCCGAGGCCGTAGTCGGCGTAGGCTTCGCCCCCATGGACGAGGATCCAGGGCGCGGCCGCCAGCGACAGGACGTTGTTGATCGCCGTGGGCTGGCCGAACAGACCCCGGTGCGCCGGCAGCGGGGGCTTGGGGCGAACCTGGCCACGCTTGCCCTCCAGGCTTTCGAGCAGCGCCGTTTCCTCGCCGCAGACATAGGCGCCGGCGCCTACGCGCAACTCGATCTCGAAGGCGCCCAACAGGCCCGCGCGCGCCGCGATCTCGAGCGCCGCCGCCGTCGTCGCGTTGGCGTGCGGATATTCGGAGCGGGAATAGATGAACCCCTTTGAGGCCCCGACGGCGAGGCCGGCGATCGCCATGCCCTCGATCAGCAGGAAGGGGTCGCCTTCCATCAGCATGCGGTCGGCGAAGGTGCCGCTGTCGCCCTCGTCGGCGTTGCAGACGACGTAGCGCCGCGCCGCCGGCGCCTCCGCAACGGTCTTCCACTTGACGCCCACCGGGAAGCCGGCGCCGCCGCGGCCGCGCAAGCCGGAGGCGGCGATCGTCTCGATGGTCGCTGCCGGCCCGATTTCGCGCGCCTTCGCCAGACCCTCGAAGGCGGGTGGAACGAGCGGATCGACCACGCCGCAGCGCCCAAACGTGATCCGGGTCTGGCCTGCGAGCCAGGGGTGGTCTTCGATCCGACCGAGGCTGACGGCGTCGCCCGCCAGGATGGCGGCCACGCCGGCCGCCGCCACGGGGCCGTACGCGATCCGCCCGTCCGCAGTCTCGACCTCGACCAGCGGCTCCAGCCAGAAGAGCCCTCGCGACCCGGTCCGCACGACCTCGCAGCCGGCCTCAGCGAACGCGCGCGCCACGGCGTCGGCGCCGACGGCCAGGGCCGCGGCATCCTTCGGGACATAGACGCGGGTCATGTGTTCACCACCTGGGCCAGCCGCGCCGCGTCCAGCCGCCCGACCGGCTCGCCGTCGATCAGCGCCGCCGGCGCGACGGCGCAGAGACCGAGACAATAGACCGCCTCGACCGTGATCGCGCCGTCGGCCGTCGTTCCGCCCCAGTCGATGGCAAGGTCCGCGAGCAAGGCGGCGGCCGAGGCTTCCCCGCCCATCGCCTGGCAGGCCTCCGCGCGGCACAGCCGCACGACCCGCCGGCCCGGCGGCCGCGGCTTGAAGTCATGGTAGAAGCTGATCACGCCGTGCACCTCGGCCCGGGTGAGGTTCAGACCCTCGGCGATCACCGCGGTCGCCTCCGGCGGGACACAGCCAAACGCCGCCGCGACCGCGTGCAGCACCGGCAACAACGGCCCCTCGAGGCCGGCCAGGCCGCGGACGATACCGGCGCAGGCGTCGGCGTCCCACGGCGCGAAGCGGTCGTCCGTCGGGGCGGCCGGGCTCACGGTCCACCTCGGCCGCCACGGTGGGCGCGGCCCAAGCCAGCCTGGCCCGCGCCCACCGTGGCCGGCTCTTGACGCGGCCTCGCCCGAGGGGAGGATCGGACAGGGTGGGCCCTCGTCGCGCCTCGCCGGTGCGCGGCGTCAAAGGGCCCGCGCCACGTCAAAACCGGTACTGCAGCTCGACCCCGTAGGTGCGGGGCAGGATGTAGGACACGTTCTCGTCCACGAAGGAGGTCCTGGGGCCGGTGTTGGTGAGACGGGTCCCCTGCACGATCAATTGCCCTTTCGCATCCGCGATATTGCGCAGATAGCCGAGCACGGTGATGTGCTTGTTCGCGGGTGACCAGATCAGGTTGGCGTCCCACTGGTCGAAGGCCTTTGCGCGATTGTAGTACCGATTGAAGATGTCGTAGTAGGTCGCATCGCGCCAGACATAGGTGAGCGAAGGCCTCAGCGTACCGCCGCCGACGTCCAACTTGTAGTTGACGTTCACGGTTACGCGGTTCGGCGTCGAGGCCGGCAGGTGCGCGCCCTTGACGTCCTGGAAGACGGCCGTGGCGCTTGAACCCGCGCCCCTGACCACGCCGGGCTGCAGGCCGAGCGGATCGTTCTTGTCTTGGTAGCAGCAGGCCTGTTGGATTTCGGTGTTCAGGTACGAATAGTTGGCGTTCACCTGCAGGCGCTCGATCGGTTGCCAGATCGATTCCAGCTCAAGCCCATAGATCCGGGTCTTCGGCAGGTTGGCGTAGAGACTGACATTGGCGTTCAGGTTGGGGTCGTACTGCGACTGGAGCACCTGCAGGTCGTTGTAATCATAGTAGAATACCGCTCCATTTACCTGGAGGCTGGAGGCGACACTTTTCTTCACGCCGATCTCGTACGCGTTGACCGTCTCCTTCTTGGTGGTGACGAATTGCGACAGGGTCGAGGTCGCGGAATTGAAGCCCCCCGCCTTATAGCCGCGGGTGTAGTTGGCGTAGACGAGGGTGCCATGCTCCGGCTGCCAGGTGAGTCCCAGGGTTCCGCCCACGCCGTCCCAATGGTTCTTCAGCTCGCGATACTTGATGCCGTTTGTCGGGTCGATGTGGATCGAACTCGCGACGACGGAAGGGTCCAGGATCGCGGCGGTGCCGACGGCCAGGCTGGTGATGTCGATCGGCATGCCGGTGGCGCGCTCGACCGCCGGCACGCACGCCGAGCTCGCGGACATGAAGCAGATGACCCGCGCGCCTTCGGTCACATCCTTCTTGTCGTAGGTGTAGCGGAGGCCGCCGGTGAGCTTGACCGTGTCCGTGGCTTGCCAATCCACCTGCCCGAACACCGCGTAGGATTGGCTGTGCACGTCGGACGTGGCGAGCGCGTAGGTGCGCTGCGGGTCCGGGGCGGCGGCGGATCCGTTGGGGAGCAGCGGCGCCGCGAAACGTGCGTCATCAGGGGACGTGGCGTTAGTCGGATTATATTCCCCGGCCGTCTGGTACTGATAAAGGCCGGCGATCCACTGCACCCGTCCCTTGCCCGTCGAGGCAATGTTGATCTCGTTCGAGAACCAGGTCGGATGTTCTTCGTAGTGATTGACCAGCTGCGGGTAGAACAGCGTTCCGGCCGTCGGAATGACCTGGTTGGCTGCTCCGGCCGGACCGCCCGGCACGCCGGCCTGCCCCGGCATGACCAAGAAGGGCGCGCTGTTGTGGGTGCCGTCGATGTCGGTCTGCTGGCGATAGAGGTAGGTGTACGCCCCGCCGATGTACTTCAGGTCGAAGTTGTCGGCGTGGAAGGTCACGTGGGCGATGAAGTCGTCGATTCGCAGGTGAATTGAATTCGGGCTGTCGCTGTCGAAGCAACGGTCGCACACCGTCACGGCCAAGGGCGACGTTCGGTTGAAGTTGGCGAACGAACTGCTGGGCGTCGTGCCCGACTGCAGCGCCGTCGCGACGTCCGGGAAGCCGAACGTCACGCCCTGGCGGCCACCGCCCCCGTAGCCCAGGGAGTGCAGTTGCCAGTCGGCGGCCTTGATCCACCAGTCGACCTTGTTTCCGAACTTCCCGTCGAGCTGTCCCTCGATATAGGAGATTTCGCCGCGGTTGCCTTCGGAGGGGCCGCCCGAGATGTTGGTGTAGAAGCCGTCGTGCTGGTTCCAGTAGGAGGCGGCGAGCCGTCCGCGAACGTCACCGGCGATAGGCCCTGACACCGCGGCCTCATACGATTGGGTATCGTAGCTGCCGACGCTGGTGCGGAGCTCCCCGGTGAAGTCGTCGGTGGGGCGTTTGGCGATGATGTTGATGGTGCCGCCGATCGCATTGCGGCCGTAGAGGGTGCCCTGCGGACCCCGCAGCACCTCCGTGCGGTCGATGAACATCGAGCTGTGGGTCAGAGGATAGACCGTCGAGATGTAGACGCCGTCCTCATAGATCGCCACCCCGCCCTCGGAGGCGCTGTTGTTGCTCAGGCGGCCGACGCCACGGACCGTCAGACGGTCGCTGCTGGAATTATAGGCCAGACCCGGAGTGAGGGCTGCGACGTCCTGGGTCGTCTTCAGGCCGAGCAGGTCGCGCTTTTCGCTGGTCAGGGCGGTGACGGCCATCGGCACATCCTGCACGGACTGCGTTCGCTTCTCGGCCGTCACGATCAATTCTTCGATCTGCGTCGACGCCGCGGCGCCCGCCTCGGCGTTGATGGCCGCCTTGGCGCCGGTGGCGGACAGACACGCCGCCACGCAAGCACACCCCAGCAAGAGACTCTTCCTATTCGACATGTTTGTTCCTCCCGGATTTTCTTTTTGACGGCTGCGCCGTGACGCCGGCGCGCGGCGGATTGCGGGACGCTGCTTCAGCAGCGTGCGCGGGCTGGGGGCCAGCGCCGTCGGCGATGTGTGTGGAGGTCGGCCGACTCGCGGTTCTGTGGCGGGCGACGTCGCCCGGATGAGCGACCGGCGCGGCCGGTCCCCCCGTTCACGAGACCACGCCCCGCCATTGCCATGCCGCAACTCCCCCCGGAGACCGCTTTCAGCTCTCGGATCCCGAAGGTTCCTGGCTGCTTGAGATGCGTTATAATGCTATATCCTGTAACGCGCTCGCATTTTTTTGCATCAACGCGCGCCAGGCCATATCGGGGCACGGATGAAATCGTCGAGCGTGAGGGTTCGCCCTCTCCGGCCGAGGGCGCCACAGGCGGCGGACCTGTCGATGGGCGGGCCCCCGGCCGGGCCGATCAGCCTGGAGCCCCCTGCCTCATGCCGACGCCTTTGGGACTCCACAGCGCCGGATTCCTGCAGGAAAGTGCAGCTCAGGCGAGGCGGGTAAGGTCGGCCATGAGTGAGAGCGAGCTCTTCGCGTTCGAAGACGATTTCGTCGCCAGCCTGCGCTGCATTCCCATGGCGGTGCGTCTCCGGCTCGACCGCAGCCTGATCAAGCTGACGCTGCGCCAATGGAGCCGCCTGACCATCGAGGATCGCCGGGCGCTTCTCGACGCGCCCTGCTCCAGCGCCGCCGAGGTTGAGCGCTACCGCGCCCTCCTCTCGGCGCAAGTCGGCCTGAGATGCGGCGAATCCTGCCGGCCTCTCGCGGAGGCGCCTGTTCCGCTGTGGGAAGCCAGAGATCGGACGCCCTCGGCCGTCGCCGACTTCGCCCGTTCAGTGGACGTGACGCCGCCCTCGAACGGGCAGTGGCGCGGGCTGAGTGAGCTCCAGCGCTTCGCCCTGTTGAAGCTGTCGCGCGACAACCATGACAACGTGAATTTCATTCCAGCGATGCGCGAGTTCGGTCTGCTTTCCACCGCCGCGACGACCGCGCCAGATGAGTAAGGGGGCAACAAGAGCTTGCAAACCCAACCGACTGCGCGAGAAGTAAGGCGGGGCGTTTTGCGACTTTGGGAGACGGGTGGCCGCCGGCGCGGCCACTGCCCAGCTAAGCGGTCCTTCTAGATCGATCCTGCGAGTTCATGCCGAGACGTGCGACCATTTCTGTGACCCGGACCACTCCTTTCGACGATTCCAGTCCGACGGCCGGCTTCGAAATCGAATCCAGCTCGGCTGACGCGCGCGTCGAAGACGACCATGACTTCCTCGAACAGCTGGGGGTGAGGGTTCGCGAGCTGCGCGCGCGGCGCGGCATGACCCGGAAAATCCTCTCCCGGGATTCCGGCGTCTCCGAACGTTACTTGGCGCAGCTGGAGTCCGGAAAGGGCAATATCTCGATCATCCTGCTCCGCCAGTTGGCGCGGGCGCTGGATACTCCCGTGCACGCGCTGGTGCGGGAGGGCCCTGACCCCCCGGTCGCCTTCACGCACACCGTGGAACTCCTCCGAAGGCTGGACCTCCCGCAGATCGAGGAACTGCATCAAAGGCTGTTGGCGGAGGTTGGCGCCCCTGACGGCGGTTTGAGACTGCAGCGGATCGCGCTCATCGGCCTGCGCGGTGCGGGAAAATCGACCCTCGGCCGGGCGCTTGCCGAACGGCTCAAGCGACCGTTTGTCGAGCTCGACAAGGAGATCGAGAAGCACAGCGGCATGCCCATAGCGACCCTGTTCGAACTCTATGGCCAGCCTGGCTTCCGCCGACTTGAGCGGAGATGTCTCGAGGAGTTGCTCGATCGGCGCGCGCCGATGATCATCGCAGCGGGCGGCGGCCTGGTCTCCGAAGCGTCGACCTTCGAACGCCTGCTGACGAGCTGCTTTACGATCTGGGTCCGGGCGACCCCGTCGGCCCACATGCAGCGTGTCATCGCCCAGGGCGACATGCGGCCGATGGCCGACAATCGCCAGTCCATGGCTGACCTTCAGCAGATCCTCAAGGTCCGAGAACCGCTCTATCAACGCGCCGACGCCCAAATCGAGACCGAGGGCACCCCCGCGGAGAGTCTGGATGAACTCCTGAAGGTGATCACGAGCGCGCAATCCGAGGCCTGATCGGCGTTGTCGAGGCCAGCGCGGGGGGCGTGTCGCCGACGAGGCGAAACCGCGCGCTAGAACCCGCCCCCTGCCCCGTTAAACTGCTCGGCGAGGTCGAGGGTGGCCTTGTGGAATGCGGGCCGCGCCGCCACCCCGTCGGCGCCAAATTCCAGCACGCTGTCGGAGCGGTCGTACTTCGGCCAGGCAGCGTTAGGCGTCGAGGGATCGCCCGTCTTGGCGAAGGCGGCCCAGGCGTCGGTCATGGCCTTGCTGACGTTGCGGTCCGCCGCGGTGGCGGCCGGAATGGTCAATCCGCCCTGGGTCCGCGCCTTGTCCGGCAGATTGCCGAAGACGTACATGAGCTCGCCCCCGTGGGGCAGGCCAGGCAGGGTCGCGCGCACCGCGGCAGGGACGTAGCTGGCGTAGTAGACGAAGGCCTTCTGGCCGTTCTTCACATGCAGGCGGGCGAGCAGGCGGTTGGGCTCTATGACCATGGACTCGGTCGTAAGATCCCATTGGACCCTCTTGAGGTCGGCGGGGGTCCCGTAGGCGGCGACGATCTGGTCCTTGAGCGCGCCGGCGCGATCCAGCGAGGTGTCGCCGGCGAAGGTGCTGGCCTCCCAGCTGTTGCCGCCGGCGACATAGGGCACCTTCAGCTCGCGGCCGGCCGCGAAGGCCTGGGCCGGACCCTCGGGCAGGACGGTCCCGTCAAGGATCGGGGTGATTTGGCCGGCGGGCTTGGAGAGATCGACGGCGCTCAGAGCGCGCAGCGCCTTCATGGCGTCGGGGCCGGTTCCCTTGACGCCCAGGCCCTCGGCGTAGGTGACGCCTACCTTCTCGGCCCGGGCCAGGGGCTGGCCCGGGAGGCGGCCGAAGCCGCTCTCGGAGATCGCCTTGGCGAACAGGCCCCGGGCTTTCGGCGAGGCCATCAGGTCGTTGATCAGGATGCCGCCGGCGGACTCGCCGAAGGCGGTGACGTTCTTCGGGTCGCCGCCGAAGGCCGCGATGTTCATCTGCACCCAGGCCAGCGCCGCCAGGGTGTCCATCATGCCGTAGTTGGCGAGCGGCTGACCCTTCTGGTCTGCGGTGAGCGCCGGGTGGGCGAAGAAGCCCAGGCGCCCCAGGCGGTAGTTGACGGTGACCAGCACCACGCCGCCCTCGGCGAAGTGGGTTCCGTCGAAGAGGGCGTTGGTCCCCGAGCCGCCGGTGAAGGACCCGCCGTGGATGAAGACCATGACCGGGATCTTCGCGCCCGGCTTGAAGTTGGCGGGCGTCCAGACGTTGAGTTGCAGGCAGTCCTCCGATTGATGCACGTCCGGCGTCATGAGGCGCATCTGCATGCATGTCGGGCCATAGGCGGTGGCGTCGCGGACGCCGGCCCAGGGGCTCGGCGGCTGCGGTGGGCGCCAGCGCAGGTCGCCGAGCGGCGGGGCGGCGAAGGGGATGTTCTTGAAGCTGGTGACCGTGCCGGCGGTCGCGCCGTGCAGCGTTCCCCCGGCGACCTTGACGGTGTCGCCGGCGAAGGCCGGAACGGCGACGGCCGCCATGGCGAGGGCAGCCGCCGTCGCGGCGATGATCTGACGAAGCGCCATAAGCGCGTTCCTTCCTGGTCCGCGATCTAGGATAGCCCGTCGCCCGCGGGCAGCGAGGGGCAGTCTATTTTGAGAGCGCCGCTGTGAGGCGTCAGGCCGCGACCTCCTTCATGGACACCGCAGGATCGGCCAGTCTGGACCTGTCGACGGGCTTGCGGCCCAGGATGAGTTGCTTGCCCATCATGAACTCCGGTGGGCTGTTGATCGCCTCGACGGATTGGACCAGGTCGCCCCTCAGGTGGAAGACCGCGAACTTGCCTGAGGCCGGGTCGCCGCGCACCAGGACTTCGTCCGCGTCGAAGGCGTAGCCGGCGATCTGCAGCTTCAGGTCATACTGGTCGGACCACTGCCAGGGGCACTCGTCGGGCGGCGGCGGGCGGCCGACGATGGCGCTGGCGGCCTGTTTGGCGCCCTCCAGGGCATTCGGCACGCTCTCCACGCGGAACATACGGCCGTAGATAGGCATCGGCCGGTGGGCGACGTCGCCGATGGCGAAGATGGCCGGGTCCGAGGTGCGCGCCTCGATGTCGACCACCACGCCGCGGGCGGTTTCGAGGCCGCATTCGCGGGCGATCTCGTCGTTGGGATGGGCGCCGACGCCCACCACCACCGCGTCGCAAGGCACGGTGCGGCCGTCGGCGAGCTTCACGCCCGTGACGCGGCCATTTGCGCCTTCGAAGGCCGTCGCCGTCGCCGCGAGCTCGAAGGTGACGCCATGGGCCTCGTGCTGGGCCTTGAAGAAGTTGGACAACGCCTCGCAAGCGACGCGGGCCAGGAGGCGCGTCTCGCGCTCCAGCACCACGACCTGCGCGCCGAGCGCGCGGCCGGAGGCTGCGACCTCCAGGCCGATGTAGCCGCCGCCGATCACGGCCAAGCTCTTGCCGAGCCCGATGGTAGCCTTCAAGCGCGCAGCGTCGGCGGCGGTGCGCAGGACCATCACGCCTCCGAGGTTTGCGCCGGGGATCGGCAAGGCGATGGCCCGCGCGCCGGTGGCTAGGATCAGCACATCGTAGCCGGCGGTCGCCCCATTGGAGAGGCTGACGGTCTTGCGCACCGGGTCGATCGCCACCGCGCGTATGCCGGGCCGGAAGTCGATGCCGTGCTCGGCGTAGAATTGCAGCGGCTTTAGCGCCAATGATTGGGCGTCGGCCTCGCCCTTCAGCCACGCCTTGGAGAGCGGTGGGCGCTGATAGGGCGGGATCGGCTCTTCACCCACCAGCGTGATCGGCCCCTCGTACCCGTACTGGCGCAGCAACGCCGCTGCCGTGCCGCCGGCGTGGCCCGCGCCGAGGATGAGCACATGCGCCGCAAGGGTCGGACGACGGCTATCAGGCTCCATACGGGGTCTTGCGCCAACGTTGGACGACCATGTTCGGCGCGACCGTCAACGAGACGGCGTCCTTCTTCCCCTCGCAGCTCGCACCCGCAGAACCCTTCTCATCCCCCGCCCCTCGCCGAGCACCCCCCGCGCAATGCATTATATATCATAGCCTGCATTCAGAACTAGTATTTTCATGCACATCGGGTATCGAAAGGCAGGAGGCCTCGGCTTCCAAACAACCCTCGCCGGGTCAGCGCCGACAAGAGCGTGAGTCCGGCCGACATAGAGCGAAGGCGGGGGGCCGAGAGCGAAGGCGGGGGGCGGGGAAATGCGGGTGGCGAAGGCGGGAGTAAGGGCTGTTGTACGCAGCGGTGGCGCGATGCTGTTGATGTCCGCTCTGGCTTCGGGCGTCCAGGCGCAGACGCGCGTGGTGGCGAATCAGGACGCCGAATTCAAGGCGACCCTCCAAGCCCGGAGCCGGCTTCTGGCGGGCCTCTGGCCGGTCGACGCGGCCATGCTCCGCAGCCCGCCCGCCGGTGACTGGCTGCACTGGCGCCGGACCTACGACGCGATGGGCCATAGCCCCCTGAAGGCGATCAACCGGCAGAACGTCTCGCAGCTGCAGCTGGCCTGGAGTTGGTCGCTGCCCCAGAGCGTCAACGAGATCACTCCGCTGCTGCATGACGGCGTCATGTTCGTGGCCAGCGGCGCGCGCGTGCAGGCGCTGGACGCCGCCAGCGGCGATCTCCTGTGGCAATATGTGCGGCCTCTGCCGGCGGGGCTGGGGACCGGGACCGCCTCGGTCGTCAAGAACATCGCAATATCCGGCGACCGGCTGTTCGTGCCGACCGCCGACCGTCACCTGGTCGCCCTGAGCGCCCAGACCGGCGCTGTGCTGTGGGACCACGCCGTCGTCGACGAGGCGACCGCGGCGGCCAATCCAGCGGTGACCGGCGGACCGATCGTCGTGCGGGACAAGGTCATCGTCGGCCTGTCGAATTGTCACCGTGTGAAGGGCGGCTGCTTCATCGTGGCCCTCGACGCGTCCACCGGCGAAGAGCGCTGGCGCTTCAACACCATCGCCAGGCCCGGCGAGCCCGACGGGGACAGCTGGAACGGGGCCCCGGCCGACGAGCGCTTTGGCGGGTCGGTGTGGGTCGCCGGCGCCTACGACCCCGAGCTCGATCTGCTCTACTTCGGCGTGGCGCAGACCTATGACGCCGGCACCCTGCTCCTTCCGCGGCCCGGGACCTCAGCGGTGAGCGACAACCGCGCCCTCTACACCAACTCGACCGTCGCCCTGGCCCCCGAGACCGGCAAGCTCGTCTGGCACTATCAGCACTTCACGACCGACGTCTGGGACTTCGACTGGTCCTTTGAGCGAACCCTGATGACGTTGCGGATCGACGGCGAAGACCGAAAGGTTCTCGCGACGGCCGGCAAGCTGGGCATCTTCGACGTGCTGGACCGGCGGACCGGGCGCTATCTCCTGTCCCGCGACATCGGTTTCCAGACCCTGGTGGCCAGCATCGACCAAACCACCGGTCGTAAGGTCGTCGCCGCGACGTTGGCGCCCAAGAGCGACGTCCCAGAGGTGATCTGTCCGCACTCGGGCGGGGGTCGCAACTGGATGGCGACGGCCTTCGATCCCGACACGCGGACGATGTTCATCCCTTACGTCGAAGCCTGCATGTTCTACACGTGGCATGCCCGCCCGGCCGAGGAGGTCGCCAAGGGCGGCCTGGATATTCGCTGGGTGCTGACGCCGCCCCCGGGCAATGACGGCCATTTCGGTCGGGTTCAGGCCCTCGACCTGGCGAGCGGCAAGACCCTGTGGACGCGGCGCCAGCGGGCGCCGGAATCCGCGGCCCTCCTGTCGACGGCCGGCGGCCTGGTCTTCGAGGGCGGCCGCGACCGGCGCTTCCGCGCCCTGGACGCCCGCACCGGCGCGACCCTGTGGGAGACCCGGCTGCCCGCGCAGCCGAGCGCCTATCCGATCTCTTATCAGGCCAACGGCCGGCAGTATGTGGCGGTCGTCGCCGGGGGCGGCGGGCTGCAGGACACCTCCTGGACCCAACTGACCCCGGAAATCGTCAACCCGGCCGCAGGGACGACGCTGATGGTGTTCGCGGTCCCCCGAGAGGGCCAAAGGCGGTCGCGCAATCACGCCGGACCGCCGCAAGGCGTTCCTGGGCGCATCGGCCGCCGGCGCGCCGAAGGGCGGCTCCGACGCCCGAAGCAGCGTGGTGCAGCGTGCAGGTCTTGAACAATTCATCGGGGTTGAAACCAATGTCATTTCCGTCAGCGCGCCCCGTCCGCTGGTTTGCGCGTCTCGCGCTTTGCGGGACGATCTGGTCAGGCGCCGCCTTCGCTCAGACCGCCCCGCCGCCGGCGCCGCAAGTGGTCACCGCGGGGGGCCAAAAGGTCCGCATCGTCACGATCCCGGGCTTCACCTTCCCATGGGCCATCGCCTTTCTTCCGAATGGCGACGCCCTGGTCTCCGAGAAGAACAGGAGCACGCTGCGCATCATCCGCAACGGCGCCTTGGACCCGACCCCGATCACCGGACTGCCCCCGATGCTGCAGAGCACCCGAGGCATTCGCGGCGGCGTCGATGTCATCGTCCACCCGCAGTTCGCCACAAACCACTGGGTCTATTTTGCGTACCACAAGACGATGCCGGGCAAGCCGGAGATCGCGCAGGCCGTTCTGGGCCGCGGCCGTTTCGACGGTGGCCATACGCTGACCGACGTGAAGGACCTCTTCGTTTCGGAGGCCTGGAACAGCGACGGCGACGCCGTCCGCGTCACCTTTGGCCAGGACGGCAAAATCTACATGGTGATCGGCGCGGGGACGAACAACAAATACCGCACGCCGGCGAGCGACTACGGCACCAGCATGGACGCCCAGGATCCGCTGAAGGACGCGGGCAAGGTGCTGCGCCTCAACGAGGACGGGTCGATTCCCAAGGACAACCCGTTTGTCGGCAATCCGAAGTACAGACCCGAAATCTATGCGCTGGGGATCCGCAATTCCCTGGGGATGTTTTCCGAACCCGGGACCGGCAAGTTGTGGCTGACGGACAATGGTCCGCGCGGCGGAGATGAACTCAATATCATCAAGCCAGGCCTCAACTATGGATGGCCCTTGGTCACCTATGGCCGGGCTTACGTCGATGACCCCGAGGGCAAGTGGAGCACCAACAACGTGCCCGCTGACGTTCAGCCGCCTTCGACGGCGCCGGGTCTGGAGCCGCCGTTTCTCTTCTGGGTGCCGTCACCCTCTGTCTCCGGCATCATCATCTACAGCGGCGATAAATTCCCCGGCTGGAAGGGCAACATCCTGATCGGCGCGCTGAGAGCCCAGCGTGTCGAACGGATCACCTTGACGCGCCAGGGCCTGGAGAACGCCCGGTCGACGATGCTGGGCGACCTAGGGCGCCGCATCCGCGATGTGAAGCAGGGGCCCGACGGCCTGATCTATCTGGTCGCCGAGGACGGAGCCGTCCTGCGATTGGAGCCCGCCGATCCCGCGCCCGGCGCGCCGTCTCGCTAAGCATTGCGAGGTCGCCAGGATCATGCGCACCGAGACCGAAATCCAGCGCCGCGACCACAGCTTGTCGCCGTGGCTCCGCCCTCGATGGCTGATGTTTTCCGCCACCCTCCTGGCGCCCTTGGCCGCGACGACCTCCCTCTTCGCGCAACCCGCCGCGCCGGCCTTCACGGCGGCGCAGGTCGCCCGAGGCGCCGAGGCCTATCAGGCGAAGTGCCAGAGCTGCCACGGGCCCGGTTTGGAAGGCTCGGAGGGTAGCCCGCCGCTCGCCGGATCGTTCTTCGCCTCACAATGGGGCGGCCTGTCGGTGGGCGCCCTGTTCGACGCGATCGCGACAACCATGCCCGCCGGCAAACCCGGCACGCTCGCGCCGTCCGAAACTGCGGACATTGTCGCCTACATCCTCTGCCGCAACGGCGCACAGCCGGGCGCAGCGGCATTGACCACGGCTCGACGCGATCTGGACGCCAAAATGGCGGCGGAAAGCACGGCCCCCTGCAGCGCAAAATAAGGAGAGCATCTTGCCCATCACCCGGACTCGCCTGCCCCACGGAGCGCCGGCAATGCGGACCACCCTTATGACGGCTGCGGCCGTCGCCGCGCTCGCGACCTGTGCGGGCGTCGCCGCAGTGGTGGCCGCGCCGGCTCCGAATGCCCCGGTTCCAGACAAGGTTGGCGACTTCCGCCTGACCGACACCGCGCGTCTGTCGCACCAGCTGCATTACTTCAGCTACGCCCCAGCGATCGTGCTGATGTCGCAGACCGACGGTGCGCCGCTGTCGCGCGCCGGAGCCGCCGAACTGGCCAGGCTGCAGGCGGCCTACAAGGATCAGGGCGTCCTCTTCTACATGATCAATTCGAACGTCTCCAACACCCGCGAACAGGCGGCGCTCGAAGCGGCCTCGAACAAGTTCGCTGTGCCGGTGCTGATGGACGACCTGCAGCTGGTCGGCGAACAGCTGAACGTCCAGCGCGAAGGCGAAGTCTTCGTGCTGAACCCCAAGGACGGCTTCAAGGTCGCCTATCACGGTCCGCTGGACGACCGGTTCAACACGAACCGACCGAATCTCAACGCCCCGGTGAAGACCGCCTATGCGGCTTCGGCCATCAACGCGGTTCTGGCCGGCCAGCCGGTGGCCAATCGCCGGGTCGATATCAAGGCCGGCCAGCCGATCGCCTTCCCGGCGCGCGCCCGCGCCCAGGAGAACGCTCAGATCTCCTACGCCAAGACGATCGCGCCGCTGTTGCAGGCCAAGTGCGTCACCTGCCACCAGAAGGGTGGCATCGGTCCGTTCCAGATGAACAGCTACGAGGTGGTGAAGGGCTTCGCCCCGATGATGCGTGAAACCATCCTGACCAAGCGCATGCCGCCGTTCTTCGCCGATCCTCATGTCGGCAAATGGTCGAACGACACCTCGCTGACGCCCGACGAGACGAAGACGCTGGTCCATTGGATCGAGGCCGGCGCGCCGCGCGGCGCGGGCGAGGACATCCTGAAGACCCAGGCCGGCGAAGCCCCCGAATGGCCGGCCAGGCTGGGCAAGCCGGACGTGGTCGTCCAGCTGCCGGCGTTCAACGTGCCCGCCAGCGGCATCGTCGAATATCAGCGGATGATGGTGCCCAACCCCTTCAAGCAGGACGTCTGGCTGCGCGCCGTGGCGTTCCAGCCGGGCGCGCGGGCGGCCCTGCACCACATCACCACGAAGTATTTCGCGGACCCGAACCTGCCGCCGGCCAACATCCCCGGCAGCACGGTGGGCTCCTACGTCCCCGGCGCCGGCGTCCAGGTCTACAATGAGGGCACCGGCGCGCCCGTCCCGGTGGGCGGAGAGCTGCGCTACACCATGCACTACACCACCACCGGCAAGGCGATGACCGACTCCAGCAAGGTCGGCTACTACCTGCTGAAGACGCCGCCGGAGGTCATCCGCCGCGCGGCCGAAATCACCAATCCGGGCCTCTACATCCCGGCCGGCGAAGCCCGCCACACCGAATATGCCTATATCGAGTTCCCGGCCGACGCGATCCTCTACAGCATCCACCCGCACGCCCACTACCGCGGCTATGCGGCCGAGCTGACCATGATCACGCCGGACGGCAAGGCGAGCCCGCTCATCTCGGTGCCGCACTATGACTTCAACTGGCAGCTGGATTACGACCTGGCCCAGCCGCTGCTGGTCAAGAAGGGCTCCAAGCTGCGGGCCAAGTGGGTCTACGACAATTCGGCCCACAATCCGGGCAATCCGAATCCGAAACGCAACGTCACCTGGGGCGAACAAACGCCGGATGAAATGATGTACTTCCGGGTCAACTATCGCTGGGTGGACGAGACCAGCCACCATGTGCGCAACGACCTGCAGAACAGTCTGAACGAGTCGCGGATCATCGGGGCGGTCGACACCAACCTCGACGGCAAGCTGCAGATCGACGAACTGACCGGCGACTACGCTTCGCTGAAGCCCCGGTTCGCGGAGCTCGATCTGAACCACGACGGCGGACTGGACCTGAAGGAGTTGAAGGCGGCCGGCATCACCGACGCCGCCGCGCGCCGCCTGAAGAAGGCTGACGCCGACTTCTAAGGCCCTGATCGCGGAGACGCTCTGGGACCCGCCCTCGAAGCGTCGCCGCGAAAGGCTCACGCCGCGATGGCGCGCCTATACTTGACCCCGGAAACGCGCGCAGCGCATACATACGCAAGCGTATGTCGAAGAACATCGCGGCGTAGGGAGTCGAAAGCATGCGGTCTTTGACGGACACCGCGTCAAGGCGCGGGAGCCGAGCGGCCCGGCGGGATCCGAGCGACGCCGCCAGGGTCCCCACGAAAGTGGCCAGCGCGCGTCGTCCATTCGCCTCGGCGAACGCTACGAAGCGCGCGGTCGTTGCAGGCCTCGTCCTGATCAATCTGTGCGCAGGGTTTGGACCTGCCACCCGGGCCCAAGCGGCCAAGTCGTCGGCCGTCGCCGCCTACAAGGCGCCGCGCAACGGGTGGGGGCAGCCGGACCTGCAGGGTGCTTGGTCGAATTCGACTCTCACCTACATCTCGCGGCCAAAAACGTACGGCGAGCGCAACGCCTACACGCCGGCGGAGGTCAAGGAGATCGAGGGCCACGCTGCGGCTCAGGCGGAGTTGGGCGACAAGCCGACGAATCCCAACGCGCCGGCGCCCAAGGCGGACGCGAATGCCGATGTCGGCGGCTACAACCGCGGCTGGCTCGACCCCGGCCTGCAGATCATGCGCGTGCGGGGGCAGCCGCGGATTTCCGTGATCACGACGGGCGATGGCCGCCCGCCCTTGCCGAAGGCCGGCGCCCAGATCAGCGAGAAGGCGGCGAAGGAACTGCGCAAGGCCCGGGAAACGACGCCGCACGGGTACATCGTGAGTGAAGAGGGCATCGTTTCTGCGGGCGGCGCTGTGAACGACCCAACGGACAACCCGGAAGACCGCGCTCTGGGCGAACGTTGCCTGACGTCGTTCGGACGCAACGCGCCGCCGCCTATGTTCCCCAACGGGTCCTACAACAACAACTACCAGATCGTGCAGGGCCGGGACGTGGTGGCGATCGATGTGGAGATGGTTCACGACGTTCGGATCGTCAGGCTGAATGATCGCACGCATCCCCCCGCCAATATCCGTCCATGGCACGGCGATTCCGTTGGCTGGTACGAGGGCGATACCCTGGTCGTCGAGACCACCAATCTGCCCGAGATTCAGGGGCTCTACGGCGCCTGGAAGAACCTCAAGGTGACGGAACGCTTCCGCCGCATTGGAAAAGATCGCCTAGGCTACCAGTTCATCGTCGAGGATCCCACGGTGTGGGACAAGCCTTGGGGCGGCGAATACGAATTCTCAGCCCTGAACGGGCGCCTGTACGAGTATGCCTGTCATGAAGGCAACTACGCGCTGCCCGGGATGTTGGCGGGCACGCGCGCACAGGATGCCGAGAAGGCGGCCGCGGCAAAGAAGGCGTCGCCCGGAGGCTGAAGGACGCCATCTGGCTCGGCCGCGCCTGGGCGCCGCGCCTGGGCTGGAACACCTCATCGCCGCACGCCGTCATCGAACGATATGATCGGGCGCCCCCGACCGCCGGCGCCATGCCCAGCAACGCACCGCGCCCCTTTTGGCATGGACGCGATGCACGCGCCTGAGGCCTTCGAGCCCGGCGATGAGAGGTAGCTGATAGACCTCAGTGCGCGGGCTTCGCCCGGAACGCCAGCATCACATTGCCGGGCGCCTGGCCGAACATGCCGTAGCCCGAATTCACCAGCAGGAGACCGTTCACGCCGACGATGGAGGCGCTGTCGATCGAACCGCCGTGCGCCGCCACGCCGTTCAAGGTGTCGAAGACCGTGGCCGTGTCGAACGTCCAGAGTTGCGCGCCGGTCTTCTCGTCGAAGACCCTCAGCCAGCCGTCCAGCCCGCCCGCGATCACTGTCCCGTCGATGACGGTGGGTGCGGCGGAGAGGCCGTAGAAGCGGTCGCAGCGCGGCGAGCGCCTGTCGCGGCCATTGGCGCAGTCGGCAGTCGTGGCGAAGCTCCACTTGATGCTCCCGTCCGCGGCGTTGACCGCGTAGAGGCCGGGCTTCAGCTTCGGGTCGACGATCTGGCCGGGCAGGTCCTTGCCGACCACGGCGATGGGGACGAAGACCACGCCGTTGTGGAAGGCGATGCCCCAGTGGATGCCGCCGTTGACCGCGCCGGTGCCGATGTCACGCCGCCAGACCACCTTGCCGGTGGCGGGCTCGAGGGCCCAGAGCGTTCCGGACTTCTGGCCGGCGAACAGCAGCTCGCGGCCGTCCTTCAGCTTGCCGAGGATCAGTGAGGCGCCGAAGTCCACGTCGCGGTAGACGGTGTCGCTGACGCAATTGAGCTGGGTGGGCAGTGGCTTCGCATGGCAGCCGGCGTTGTAGATGTCCCGCGCAGTCCCCTGCATGCTCCAAACTTCCTTGCCGTCCGCCAGGCGGATGGCGATGACCGCGTCGGTATTGCGGTGCGCCGGCGGCGAATTGGCCTCGCCGGTGCCGAAGTAGATCAGGCCACGGCCGTCATCGACCACCGGCGAGTTCCAGATCGGTGCGCCGGAGGGGCCCTTCAGCGGCTTGCCGTCGCCGCGGTCGCGGATCGGCTTGGCGTCCTCCATCGTGTCGTAACGCCACTGCTGGGCGCCGGTCAGCGGGTCCAGCGACAGGACGAAGCCGTGATTGGTGCAGCAGTCCACCTTGTTGTCGGCCGCCTGCGTGAGCTCGTACTGCGAGACCGGCACGATGATCCGGTCCTTCAGGATGCGCGGCGTCCCCGTGGTCATGGAGAACGAATAGGCCGCGACGTTCCTGGTCCAGAGCGCCTTGCCGGTGTGCGCGTCCAGCAGATGGACGGTGGAGTCCAGGCCCGCGACCACCACGACCTTTCGGCCTCGCTTGTAGCCCGGTGCGGCGATCAGGCCGTAGCCGGCGCTGCTGCGCAGGGGCGAGGCCCCCGGCGCGCGGTAGACCCACTTCACGCAGGGCTTGGCGGGGACGCTGACGTCGAAGGCGTAGACCGCCTGTGCCTCTGCCACCGGCAGGAAGACGGTCTTACCGACCACCGCGCCTTGGCTGCGCATCATGGTCACGTCCGGGAAGCCCAGCGACCAGGCGAGCTCGAGGTCGGACAGCTTGGCCTTGCTGAGGCCGGTCTGGGCGGCGGAGAGCACGCGGGTGTTGCGAGCGTCGAAGCCGAAGGTCGAGACGGTGGCCGCGCCCGTGATATCGGCGTTGCGGCGGCGCGCGTCGCAGGCCATGGCCTGGCTCCAGGTCTCCACCGTATTGCCGGACTTGCCGGTGAGGTAGGCGATCAGGTCGGAACGGTTCTCGTCGCTGAGGCCCGCGCCTTGCGCCTTCATCTTGCCCTGAGTCAGGGCGTAGGTGATCGCCTGCGGGCTCATCGCCCCAAGGGTCGCCTTGGTGGGCGCGCGGGTCTCGTCCGGGCGGTCGTGGCAGCCGGCGCAGAAGGTCCGGTAGACCGGCAAGCCAGGATCCGGCAACGGCACCTGGGCCACGGCCGGCGCGGCGAGCGCGGCCAACGCCAACGCCGCCAAAACACCTCTGAATGTCATTCGCTTCCCCGGCTTCCGCGGCGTTTCCCTGCTGCGAAGTTCTAAAAGACACTCCGCCCTCAGTCCATACGTAACCGTATTGACCAGGATCGCGTATAGGCCCTACCCTTCCGCCAAATCGCGCGTTGAACGGCGCGCGCAAGCGCACGATGGGGAGCCATGGCGGACCACGAACTGACGCCCGCGGCCGCTCGCCTCGAACGCCGGGCCGATGGCGCGCTCTACTTGCATAACCCCGTCCCCCTGGCGGCGCACCCGCCTCGGGTTTGCGACACGATCCTGACGTGGAGCCAACGGACGCCCGACGCGACCGCCCTGGCCGACCGGCGCGGCGACCCCCGGGGCTGGCGGCGCCTGACCTACGCCGCGTTCGCCGACACCACGGCGCGGCTCGGCCAGGCGCTGCTAGACGCCGGTGTGACCTCGGACCGGCCGTTGATGTTGATCAGCGAAAACCGGATCGAGGCGGCGCAGGCGAGCTATGCGGCCTACCGCGCCGGCGTGCCGGTCGCGCCGCTGACGCCGGCCTATTCGACGGGCAGCGATCCGTCGCGGCTGGCCGCCATCGTGAAAACCTTGCGGCCGGGGCTGGTGATCGTCGACGACCTCTCGGTCCACGGACCGTCGCTGGCGGCGACGCTCGGGACATCCACGCCCATCGTCTCGATGATCGGCGCGCCCGGTCGCGGTTTCGCTGACCTTCTCAAAGCCTCGCCTGGCCCGACCCTGGCCGCCGCCGAGGCCGCCGTCAGCGGCGACACCGTGGCGAAGATCCTCTTCACCTCCGGGTCGACCGGCGCGCCGAAAGGGGCCGTCAACACCCATAGGATGCTCGCCTCCAACGCCCAGGCCGTGCGGCAATCCTGGCCCTTCACGGCGCAGGAGCCTCCGGTCGTCTCGGACTGGCTGCCCTGGAACCACACGTTCGGGGGCAATTTCGTCCTGAACATGGTGCTGACCACCGGGGGCGCGTTCTTCGTCGACGACGGCAAGCCCTTGCCCGGCGGTATTCTTCGCACCGTCGAGAACGCCGCGGACGTGCGCCCGACCATCCATCTCAACACACCGCGCGGGCTCGATATGGTGGCCCGCGTGCTCAACGACGATCCCGCCTTGGCCCAGTCCTTCTTCGCCCGGCTTCGGCTCGTGTTCTTCGCGAGTTCAGGGCTGCCGGCGCGGATCCGCGAGGATTGGAAGGCGCTCATCGCCCGATACGCGTCCCGCCCGGTGTCGTTTTGCTCGGCTTGGGGGACGACCGAAACGGCGCCCCTGGCGACGGTGCTGAATTTCGATGCGCCGGAGATCAACAATATCGGCGTCCCCGCAGCGGGGACGACCCTCAAGCTCGCGCCGGTGGACGGCCGCTACGAACTGCGAGTCCAAGGTCCCAACGTCACGCCCGGCTACCTCGGCCAGCCCGAGCAGACGGCGGCGGCGTTCGACGACGAAGGCTTCTTCCGCACCGGGGATTCAGGACGGCTCGCGGCGCCCGATCGACCCGAGGCCGGCGTGCTCATCGAGGGCCGACTGGCTGAAGACTTCAAGCTCTCGAGCGGTGTCTGGGTTAACGTCAGCGGCCTTCGCGCACGGCTTCTCGAAGGCTTCGGGCCGATCGTCCGGGAGGTGGTGATCTCCGGTCCGCACCGCGATGAGCTTGCGGCGTTGATCTTCCTGGATCCCGAGCAGTGCCGTCGGCTCACGGGAGACGCGGGCGAGTGGCTGGAGCTATCTCGGCACGAGCTGATCCAGGCCCAGGTTCAAGCGGCGATCGATCGCCACAACGCCGACAACGGCGCGAGCAGCCGGCGCATCGTCCGCCAGCTGATCCTCACCCGTCCTTTGGACCCTGCCGCAGGCGAACTGACCGAGAAGGGGACGGTCAATCAGCGGGTCGTACTAGCTCGAGAGGCAGCGGCCTGCGACGCGCTGCATGCCGCCGTGGCGGCGACCGCCAGCTAGAGCATCCAATCTTCTGCGGCATTGCCAGGAGGGATAAAGGTCTACCTTTCCTCCCAGGTCGAACGTCCGGTTTGGGTTGATGGATCAGACGATATTGTTACGACCCACCTTACGGAGCAGCCGCCAGCCGCACAGTCGTCGAACCGAACTTCTGCTGATGATCTAATTCCTCGTTGCACCCAAAACATTGATATCGGCCCGTTCCACGGGCGCATAGATCACGAGCTTGAGGTCAGGGTCGTCGTTCGCTTGGAAAGTGGCGTACTCGAAGCTCACACTGCTCTCCTGTCGATTGAGCTGCTTACGGCCTGATTGAGGTTTGCCGATGTCGTGGGTTTCCCACCAGCCCTCGAACTCAGGACACCCGGCGCGCAGCCTTTCCAGCAGTTCGATGAACGCGGCTTCGCCCGACCATAGATCGTGGGTGGCGCGGAACTGGGCGATCATGCGCCGGGCTTCGTTGGCCCACTGGGCGCCGAACAGCCGACGTGCGTGTGGCTTGGTTAGCATGGTGACGAGGGTGTTGCGTTCCCCCGCCTCCAGTCGGCTGAAGCCGAAGATCTTGTCGGCCGCTTCGTTCCAGGCCAGCACGTCCCACCGTCGCCCGGTGACATAGGCCGGCTGATTGAGGCTCTCCACGACGCGGCGAAGCGTCGGCGAAACCATTTCGGACACAAACGGCCGGCGATCGGGCGACGAGGCCAGCGCGCGGAGATGAGCATGCTCGACCTTGCCGAGCCGCAGCGCCTTGGCGAGCGAATCGATGGTGGTCATTGATGGGTTGACCGCGCGGCCCTGCTCCAGGCGCACGTACCAGTCGACGCCGATCCCTGCGAGTTGGGAGACCTCCTCGCGCCGAAGACCGGGCGAGCGCCGGCGCTCGTTCGCGGGAAGGCCCACTTCCTTCGGCGTCAGGCGGCTCCGACGAGACCGCAGGAAGTCGCCCATCTCCCGACGTCTCGATTGCGACACCGCTTGCTCCTAGGTCTTCTAGACCTAGGACAATACCAGTCCTTCCGCCTCGAAAACAAGCCCGTTACGGTGCGCCCAGATTAGGAGACGCCCCCGTGAAAGCCGCCGTTCTCGAAGCCTTTGGATCCGCTCTAGTCGTCCAGGACCGGCCAGCGCCGGTGCTCGGAACCGGCGAAGTGATCGTCGATATGGTCGCCGCCCCGGTCCTTCCCTACGCCGGGGAGGTTTTCAGCGGCGAGCGGCGTTACCTGCTGGAAACGCCGGTCGTGCCCGGCGCGGGCGGTATCGGCCGGGTGCGCGCCCTGGGGCCGGACGCCACGCGGCTCGCGGTGGGGGACTGGGTATTCTGCGATCCTACCGTTCGCTCACGGGATGACGTCCTCATGCCGGACATCACGTTGCAGGGGCTTTCGGCGGGCAATGCCGAGGGTGGGCTGCGGTTGCAACGCTTCTATCACGATGGCGCTTATGCCGAACGGATGCTGACGCCGACCGAGAACGTGACCCGCGTTCCGGTCTTAGAAAATGCTGGCGACGCAGTCCGTTGGTGCGTCCTGCACAGTCTGTTGGTGCCCTATGGCGGGCTGATATCGATAGCGTTTCAGGCGGGGGAGACCCTGGTGGTCAACGGGGCGACTGGCAAGTTCGGCAGCGCAGCGGTTGAGGTCGCGCTAGCCATGGGCGCGTCGCGGGTCGTCGCCACTGGTCGCAATTCGGCGGTGCTGGAGGAACTCGGTCGCCGGTTTGGGCCGAGGGTGCGCGCGGTCGCCATGGTGGGCGATGAGGAAGAGGACCACGCCGCCATTGTGAAAGCGGCGGCCCGGCCGATCGACTGCGTCTTTGACATCCTACCGCCCCAGGCGTCTCCCTCGCAGGTCCGTGCGGCTGTGCTCGCCGTGCGGCCGAACGGTCGTGTCTCCCTAATGGGGGGCGTGGGCTTCAACGGGGGTGAGGACCTCGCGCTGCCCTATCGCTGGATCATGCGCAACAACATTAGGATCCAGGGGCAATGGATGTGTCCGCGCGAGTCGATCCCCCGAATGATCAGTATGGCGGAAGCCGGGCTGATCGATCTCGACCATCGCGAGGTAACGACCTTCCCCCTCGCCGAGATCAACGCGGCGGTCGATCACGCCGCCACATATGCCGGGCCGTTTGCGATGACGGTGGTGTGCCCATGAACGCGCCATCGCTTGAGATGAACGCGATCACGGTGGAGGCGGGTGAGGCCGAGGGCCTCGCCGTCCGCCGGGTCGTGGACCGAGCCGCCCGCCCCTATCCGGGCTCGCTGGGTGACGATATCGCCGCCACCTCGCCGGCGTCGGAGGGGTTGGCCCTCCTTCTTCGTCTGATCGAAAGGGGCGCGCTGAAGCCGAGCATCGGCATGGGGGCGCCGTGGGCCTAGCTGGCGGTCGCTGTCCGTCTTCCGGGTGCTCAGCGGTCGCTCACCTCGATGATCGCGGCCACTGAAGAGTCGCCGGCGGCGCAGCCTTGGAAGAGCCCGATGCCGCCGCCGGCGATGGCCAGTTCCTCGATCAGTTCGATGATGGCGCGCATGCCCGTCGGCCCCTGAGGGTGGCCCCACACAAGCGAGCAGCCAAAGTTGTTCATGCGCTCCAGTGGGAAGCCGGTCGCGCGGGAGAAGGCGATGTCGTTGACTGCGAACGGGTTGTGGGATTTGACCGCCCTGATGTCCTCGATCGAGAGATTGGCGTTGGCGAGGGCGTGACGGCTGGCGACGATCGGCGCTTCAGGCATGAAACCAAGGTCTGCGCGCCCTTGGCCGAAGCCCAGGATCCGGACACGGATGGCGGGGTCGCGGCTGAGATCGCGCGCCTTGGCGGGCGTCGTGACGATCATCGCGCAGTTGCCATCCGCCGGGTGGGTCTGCGCGCCATAGGTCACAGACCCGCCGTCGAGGACCGGCCGCAGCTTGGCAAGACCCTCCGCGGTGGTCGAGTGGATTCCTTCGTCGCCCTTCAGGATCGTCGCCTCGCCCTTGAAGTTGGGTTTCGGCACCGCGAAAGGCAGGGTCATGTAGCGCGCCTGGAAGGCGTGATCGTCCTTCAGGGCCTCGCCATATTGCGCATGGCGCATCAGGACGACGTCATGCTGTTCCTCGGTGGTGATGCCGACCTTGTGGGCGACGTTCTCCGCCGTCTGCAGCATCGCGTGGCCGCCGATCGGGTCATGCGAAAAGTTGTAGAGGACCTGATCCTCCGACGCCGCCGTCCCACCTGGACCGCCGGGCGCCGGATAGACGATGTGCGGGCCGTTGGACACGCGGTCGGCCGTGATCGCGAGCGCGGTCGTGGCCATGCCGACCTGGATCTCGGAGGCGGCGTTCAGCAACACGCGCGCGCCGGTCGCGCACACCTGGGAGACGGTCGGGCCGGCCACATGCTTTAGGCCGATGTCATACAGCGGCCAGGGCGCCCCATAAAACGCCTGGAACTGCACGATCGTCAGACCCAGCACCCCGTAGTCGAAGACGTCGGGTGAGACGTTGCGCTGCTGCAACTCGGCCTTGGCGACATGGGCGGCGAGCTTCAAGCTGTGAAGATGCTGCAGGCTGCCCTGCCAGCGCGCGAACGGCGTCGACCAATATGCGCCATAGGGAATTTCGACCTTGTCAAAGCTCACCTTGGCCTCCGGAACGCAGCCCGCGGCGCAACTGAGGGACCTCGCCAGCGAGAGGCCACCGTAGTCAGGCAAGGATTTCGGGTCAATACAGTTGCGTATGTTCATCCTTTCAGGCGATCCCTCGCCGCGCGCCCCATCCGGCAAACCCTCGCGCGGCCCGTGTGCCGCCTCAGAGATGAGCAACCCCCAGTCGGGACAATCTGACATTTCCATACGAATACGTATTGAATTGAGCCTGAGATCGGCCTTAGCGTCCGGGCGACAGCGCAGAGGGGCATCGGGTCGAATATCGCCGGAACCAAGGATGACAGCGTGAAGGTGAAGGATGTGTCCGCCCTCGTGACCGGCGGCGGTTCGGGGCTTGGGGCCGCGACGGCGGAGGCGCTCGCCGCGGCCGGTGCGCGGGTCACGGTGTTCGACCTCAATGCGGACAATGCGCGTCGTGTGGCGGAAAAGATCGGTGGCGTCGCCGCCGTGGGCGACGTGGCGAGCCCGGACGACGCAGACGCGGCGATCTCGGCGGCGCGCGCGGCCCACGGCGATCTGCGCATCCTGGTCAACTGCGCCGGGATCGGTATAGCGCAACGGTTGCTCGGCCGCGATGGGCCAATGCCGCTTGAGCGCTTCGAACTGGTCGTGCAGGTCAATCTCCTGGGGACATTCAACATGATGCGGCTCGCGGCCGCTGAAATGTCCAAGCTCGAACCGCTGGAAGATGGCGAGCGGGGCGTCGTGGTCTCCACCTCGTCCGTCGCGGCCTATGAGGGGCAGATTGGGCAAGCCGCCTATGCCGCCTCAAAGGGCGCCGTCGCCTCCCTCACCCTTCCTGCGGCGCGCGAGCTCTCGGCGTTCGGCATCCGCGTGCTCGCCATTGCGCCAGGCCTTTTCTTCACCCCGATGATGCAGGGCCTTCCCGCCGAGGTGCAGGATTCGCTGGCGGCCTCGATTCCATTTCCCAAGCGGCTGGGACGGCCTGACGAGTTCGCCGCGCTGGTTCGCCATTGTGTGGAGAACGTTCACATGAACGGAGAGGTCATCCGCATCGATGGCGCCCTGCGGTTGCCGCCCCGCTAGAGGACCTCAACAGTACGCAAAGGTACGTGAAGGTCGTGCGACGTGGGCGCTCGGTCGCGCCTCGCGCGCGGCCCCCTCGAGGGCGGTTCACCTCGGAGCCGCCGCCGCCGCCCAGCTGGCGGGCTGGCAAAGGATCTCGTTGCCGACCACAGTACGGTCGCGTATGTTAAGATCAAAATTCGGCGCGGGGCGCCTGAGCGACGGCCAAACTTAATAAGCGGCGCGGCGAGGTGGTCAGCGCCGATGAGGAGACGCCCAAGATGAGTGACCGCAGGCACATCTTCTTCGCCGCAATATCCGCAGGCCTCCTGGCCGCCGCCTCGATCGGCGTCAGCCAGGCCATCGCCCACCACGCCTTCGCGGCCGAATTTGACGGCAAGTCGCCCGTGCTGCTCCGCGGCAAGGTCGTAAAGGTGGAATGGATCAATCCGCACGCTTGGGTGCACGTGAACGTGGTCGGCGCCGACGGCACGGCGGTGGAGTGGATGGTCGAGGGCGGCACGCCCAACACCCTGCTGCGCGCCGGAATCGACCGGAACTCGCTGAAGGTCGGCACGGAGATCGTGGTGCGGGGCTATCAGTCGAAGGACAAGGCCTGCACCCCGATCTGCAAGGCCAACGGCCGCGACGTGACCTTCCCGGACGGCCGCAAGCTGTTCATGGGCTCGTCCGGAACCGGCGCGCCCAAGGACGGCGCCGACGCCACCGAGATGCCGAAGTAACCTCCCTTTGGCTGAACTGGGGGGGGCGAGCTTCGTCCCCCCAATCTTTGCAGATCGGGTGGCGGGGACTTTCATGGCGGTGATGACCGAGACCAAGGCGCGCAAGGCCACGACCGTGGGGTTGGCTGTGGTCTTGGCCATCGCCGGCCTTGTCCTGCTCGCGCCGGCCCCGGCCCTCGCTGGACCTGAGGCCTGCCGCGCGATGGCGACAACGGTTGTGCCAGCGTCCGAGATCGCGCTGGCGACCACCGGAGCCAAGGTTGACTCCGCGGCCTGGGTCCCGGCGTCCGGCGGGCTGCCCGACTATTGCCGCCTGAAGGGCGAGATCAGCCCGGTCGATCCCGCAGCGCCGCCCGTGCTCTTCGAAGTGAACCTGCCGGACGTGTGGAACGGCAAGACGGTCCAGTATGGCGGGGCTGGCTTGAACGGCGCTCTGGTCACGGGCCTCGGACGGCTGCCGGACCAACCGCCGACCGTGCCGGTCCCATTGGATCGAGGCTATGCGACCCTCGGGACCGATGCCGGCCACCCAAACGCCAAGCCGGACATTCAGGTCTTTGCGTTGAATCGGGAAGCGCTGCTCAACCACGCCTTCGGCGCCTATAAGAAGACGCATGACGTCGCCATGGCGTTGATCCGCGCGCGCTACGGGCGCGCCCCGTCGCGCAACTACTACTTCGGGCATTCCGAAGGCGGTCGGGAGGCGCTGCTCGTGGCGCAAAGGTACCCCGCCGACTACGACGGCGTGGTCAGCTCCGCGCCCGTCCATTCGTGGACACTGCTTCAGCTCACGGGCTATGAGCAGTGGCGAGCCCTGCAGGCGGCGGGTCCCCTGTCGCCTGGCCAGCTGAAGCGCTTGTCCGCCGCTGTGCTTGAGGCCTGCGATGACCTTGACGGCCTGCGGGACGGCGTTGTCAGCCAGTATCGCGGATGCGCGCGCCGCTTCGACCCTTCGGTGGTCGCCTGTGGGAAGGCCAGCCCGGACGGCGACTGTCTTTCGGAGGCGCAACTCGCCCTGCTCCGGCGGATCCGCGCGCCCTATCCTCTCGGCTATGCGGCGGCGAACGGCCTGACATCCTACCCCCCGTTCGGCTTGGGCGGCGAGGCGCAACCGGGCGGCTACATGCCGCCCTTGCTCTCGTCGCTCGCCGTCGGCGACGTGCGTTATTTCATCGTGCGCGACCCGCAATTCTCCGCACCCTTCGACCCGGTCGCCTATCGGGCGCGGGTGATCGAGCTGTCGAAGCTTCTCGATGCGACCGATCCGGACCTCAGCGCCTTCCGCGCGCGCGGGGGCAAGCTGATCATGCACGAGAACACCGGCGACTATGTGCAAAGTCCGGAGTCGGGCTTCGCCTACTACGACAGCGTCATCAGCAAGATGGGCCGGGCGGCGACCGACGGGTTCGTGCGCCTCTACGTGACGCCCGGCGCCAATCACAATGGCTCGGGCCAGCTGGCCGACGGCGCCCCGCTGCCCAATCGGATCGACCTCCTGAGCGTGCTCGATGCCTGGGTCGAGGGCCGCGCCGCGGCGCCGCAGCAGCTGGTCCAGACGGCCTATGCGGAGACGGCGCCGTACGCGCCGCTGTCGAGCCGGCCCATGTGCAGCTATCCGACCTACCCGCACTACAAGGGCGCGGGAAACCCCGCGTTGGCGGACTCGTTCGACTGCCGGCCGCTTCCGGGCCGTTGACGTTCTCGCGGCCGTCGGGGCAGCTCGCGCTCGAGCCGGATCGCGGGGTTCTAATTTCCGTTAGGCCGCGCACGCATGCGACCGCACCGCGCCATCCATCGCCAGCCTATTGAGAGCTCGCCTTTGGCGGGATGGCGGCGCTCTTCGCCGCGGCGTCATGCTCCATCTGCCGCGCGCCCGCCAGAATGCCCTCGAGGGCATAGTTGCCCTCATGGCAGGCGTATTCATAAATCTGACCGTTGAGCGGATGAAATTCGTACTCACCACTGAACGGCTTTTCCCACATCGTCGGGTCTTCAATCGTATATTGATAGAGTAGACGATCCTTTCCAACACGCGTGAGGCGTTCGGTGACTTTCAGATGCCGCCAAGAGCCATTGTAGGCCAGGGCCCTCGGCATGTTTGTGGTTTCGACCACCAGGGTCTCACCCTCCCAATGCCCGATCGAGTCGCCGAACCACGGCCGTATGGTGTCCGGGAGGTGGTCCTTGCGGCCCAGTGCGATATGGCGGACGTCGTGCATCATCTCGACGAGGATCGCGATCTCATCGCGGCTCTGAACGATCTGGTAGTCGTTGTTGTAGAACCCGTTGGGAAGCATGGGCGGGCCGACATTCCGTGCGAATACCAGGCACTGATCCCCCAGGGGGCGGCTTTCGGGATTGTCAGTATTGCCGCCCCTTCCACCTTCACCGCCGTAGGTGTTGTCGGTGACGATCGGAACGCCTGTCTTTCGGGGCGGCACCTTGCCGTCGGGGGTCGTTAGGAAGGAGCTCCGCGGCTCGCCGTTCACCCGCATGACTCGATTGCCGGGGTCCAGCCACCCGCGATTGTAGCCGCCGGTTTCGCCGCTCGCGTGCGCAAAGGATTCCCGAAGTTCAAGACCGTTGGGAACGTCGGCGCCGGCGTTGGGGTCCGTCGGCATGTTTCCGACCCGCTCTTCATAGAGCGCGAAGTCTTCCAGCTTTTTCACGTCTGCCGGGCTGTAGACCAAACCTGCGGCGCCTTTGGGCCGCGATTCGGTTGTCAGCGTCGCGTTGGACCAGCTGCCGCCCAGGTCTGGCTGCCCAAAAGCGTTGTGCGCCGCCTTGTACGGCGACGTTGCCGCACCCTGCTGAGAGGTCTTCTGGCTGTTCGGCGCGGCATGGACGATGGCCGGCGTCGTCAAGATTGCCGTTCCCACAAGCCCGAGCACAACGAGCTTGTGGCGCGGGCTGCCTCTTCTGTCCGGAAACGACCCCGAGCGCGGGCTGGCTTCGGCGTATCGCATTGGGTTTCCTCGATCTTCTTTCTCGGGCTGCGCGCCGATCACGCAAATGCACGCCCATTTCGCTGTGGGCCGTCTCCGATAGGCTCAAGGCCTACTTGGAAAGCTGATCAGCGGCCTTGACGGGCCGAGCGGCCAACCAGTCCTTGATCGTGCGGTTGGCCAGCGGCCCCGCGTCGCGCTCGATCCAGTGGCCGGCATTAGGCAGCATAAGAACCGTGGTGTCGGCGTGGACGTGATCCCAGGTGCCGCTGTGGCCGGCAGCGTTCAGCGCCTTGTCCTTCAGGCCATGAATGACCAAGACCGGCGCTTTGATCGGCGGGAACTCGGGGATGGTGACGTCGACGCCCGTGCCCGACGGATAGTTCGCCCGATAGAAGTTCATCATCGAGGTGAAGTTCGTACGCTTGAACGCCTCGAGGTATTTCGGCTTGGCGTCCTTGTCGGAAACCCAGGCGGCCAAGCCCTCGGCGGTCAGCGAATTTTCGGACCCCGGCTTCTGGAAGTCGCGCGCGTATTGGCTGTTCTTCTGCTGGTTGGGATTGTTTTTCAGTTCCCGCGCCAGGTTGGCGGGGTGAGGGACCGACAGGATGATCAGCCGGTCGACCAGGTCCGGTTTGGTCAAGGCCACGTTCCAGGCCACCGAGGCGCCCCAGTCGTGGCCGATGACGATGGCCGACTTGCGCCCTTCGGCCTTGATCACCGCAGCGACGTCATCAACCAAGTGGTCAGTCTTGTAGGCCTCGACCCCTTCCGGCTTGTCCGACAGGTTGTAGCCGCGCTGGTCGAGGGCCACGACGCGATAGTCGGGCGCGAGCTCGGCCATCAGGTTGCGCCACGTGTACCAATAGTCCGGATAGCCGTGGATCATGACCACCAGCGGGCCCGAGGCCTTGCCGGCGGTGACGTAGTGGATCTTGACGCCCGCATCGTCGACATAGTGGTCGGTGAACTTGGGTAAGGCGGCGACGGCCGGGATGGCGGCCAGTGCGATGGCGACAACGCTGGCGGCCAGGGCGAAGCGGCGGGAAATCATGGTCGGTCCCTTCTCGACGGCTCGGGGCGCGCACGGCCCGAAGAGGCATCATTGTGCATGAAAATGCTCAGGATGTCCGCAGTCTTTCCCGTCATATGTACTATAATTCAGCGACAAACGCAGCGGCGGCGGCGCCTCGGACCACGGGCGCGGCTGGCGTCCAGCTTGGACCAGGTCTTTGGCGATCACGCGGTCAGATCAGCTTGCTGAACCGGCGCCGCGGACTTCTGACCGGCGCCCACCGTTGCCGAGGGCAGAGAGTTTTGTGCAGAGTGACCGCAGGACGATAGGGTACGCATCGTCTCCGAGCAGCGAGAGAAGAGTGGGCGCCTACCGGCGACGCGACGGGTAATATCTGGACATGGTCACCGAGACACGAGCGCCTCGAACACGCCGCCGCACGGCCGAAGGGAGTCTTGACGAAAAGGCCTGGGTGCGCGCCGCACAAGCCGTTCTGGCGGACGCCGGCGTGGAAGCCGTACGGGTCGAGCCGCTCGCCAAATCCTTGAAGGTCACCAAAGGCAGCTTCTATTGGCACTTCAAGGATCGAGACGCGCTCCTCGAGGCCGTCTTATCGGATTGGCGACGCCGGGCGGTGATGGGGGTGATCCGCAGAGTCGAGCGCTCCAACGACACGCCCCTCGAACGGCTTCGACGCCTGATGGAATATCCAATATCAGATAAATCGTCCGCCAGCGGCGTGAGCTTGGAGCTTGCCCTCCGGCTTTGGGCCAAACGAGACCGACGCGCCAAAGCGGCGGTTGAGGAGGTCGATGAACATCGGCTCGCCTACATCAGCGCTCTGCTCGAGTCCCAGGGTCACAGCGCCCCAGGCGCCCAAGCCTTTCTGGTCTACGCGTTCATCCTGACCGAAGCCTATGTGCCTGGACTTCGGGACCCAGACGTCACCAAGGCGTGTGAGGAGCGGCTTCTGGCCCCGATCTCGAGCCAAGCGACGGGACGCAAGGCCAAGCAACCAGCGCTGAAGGCGGGCTGACTCCGCCGCGAAGGCTGATCGGCCGGAACGCAGTCATAACAGGCAGGACGGTCAGATGGCCCGCGCCTGCAGCGATAGGGTGAAGGCCTAGGATGTGCTGCAGGTGAAGCTCGCCGCCGCATTCGGGTCGCCGGACCCTTTGTATTTCGGCCAGGCCGGGTAGACACAGAGGGGACGGGTCCGGCCCTTCGTCGCCGCCGCCGTGTCCGTGCCGAGCTGGGTCCCGGGGGCGACGCCCGACGTCACCCAGGCGTCGAGCGCGCCCAGCGCGTCCCAGGCGGGCAGGAAAGCCCCGGTCCCGTGTCCCATGCCAGGCGCCGTGTAGAAGCGCACGAAGCTGTTCACGGAGGCTGACCCCATCTTCCGAACCATTGCGTTGTAGAACTGGATCGTCGCCTGAGGACTTACCGCCGTATCCGCCAGCCCTTGCAGCACGATGACCTTTCCGCCGCGGGCCCTGAACGCCGAAAGATCCGGATCGTTGGCGCCGACGATTCCCGATAGCTCCACCACGCGTTGCCTATAGGCTCCCGGTTTCAGCGGATCAAAGGTCAACGGGTCAAAGGTTGGGTTCTGGGCGACGAAATAGCGGACCCACTGTGCGCCTTGGGCGAACAGGTATCCGTTTGTGCTCGTCGTGGGCGGCGACGCCAGCGCGCCGGACGCTCCCAAGCCAAGAGTCGCGTCGGTGAAATCGGCGCCCTCAAACACTTCATATCCGGGGTAGCGGGTGGCGTTGTGCGCCATCGCATAGGGCAGGGTCAGGCCCGTATGGAGCGCCTGGACGACACGCAACTGAGCGTCGGACAGGCAGGTGTCGCCCGCGTCGGCGCCGCCTGGACAGCGCAACGAGGCCATGGTGGCGACCGCCCTGGCGCGGCAGGCCGGAACATTCGAAATGATGTTGTCCGCGACACCGTCAAGCGCGTCGCAGGCGGCCATCGACGCGTGGACCACCAAGGCCTGCTTGGCGTGATTGAGGTAGCCGGCCGAGGAGCCGTAGGCGGCCTGTCCGATCGCGAAGCCGATCATCCGCAGGCCCCAAAAGTTCGCCGTCGGCGCGGCGACGAAGGCGCCGTCATAGTCACGCGGAAACCGTTCGATCGCCGTCAGGGATTCCCGTCCGCCGGTCGAGGCGCCGGCAAAGTAGCTTTTGTAGGCGACGCCCGCGCCAAAGTAGGCGCGCAGAATGACGCTCACGGCGTCGTGGGTCTTCTTGATCCAGGCGTAGCCGTAGTTGGTGAGCGCCTCGGCGTTTAGGGCGAAGGACGCGTCCGTGTTGCCGATCGCCGACTCATGCCCGGAGTCGCTGCCGTAGGTCGCGTAGCCGCGCGCCAAGGGCGTGGTCGTCCAGGGTGCGAATGAGACGCCCGTCAGCCCGGTCTTGACGGCGCCGTTGTATCCGCCGCCGCCCATCCCGAGGACCCTCTTGTTCCAGGTCGTGGGGATATTGAGCTCGAAGAGGATATCCGGAGCTTTCGGATCGACAGGGTGAATGGCCCCCCGGATGAGGCAATATTCGCCATGGCTGTTGTCGGTGTCGGCCGCGACCAGCGATGCGCTCGTGATCGTGGCCCCGCTCGTGGGCAGACCGATGCGGGCCGCGGGGATGGCGTAGCCGGACAGGGCCTGGCAGGCCGAGACGGTCCCCTTGGACGCCAGCAGACCCAGGGACGGGGATTGGGCGAAGGCGTCCGTCGCCGGGGCCGCCGTCGCTGCCAGGCAGACCAGCGCCATCATGGCCGCGGGGGCTTTGCGTCGTCGGGACCGACGGGTTTCGTAGGCGTCCAGGCGGGCGGCGTGAGGTCGTATCATGGGGCGAGCTCTCGGGTCCGGAGTTGGCCGCGTGACGGGCGCAAGATCGCGGCACCATAGGGTGCGGTGTGGATCGCGGCCTTTGACGTTTTCGCACCGAGACTTCGCCAGAGTGGAACGCCTCGTTCCAGCGTCTCGGCCGATCGCCTCGACAGCGGCTCGCGTCGGGCCCGGCGCGGACGCGACAGCGATTTCGCATTCTTCGAATAGGGTTTGACGCCTTAGCAATGGCGGCGCCCGCGGCTGCGGGTCATGGAGGGCGATGATCGCCGACGACGGAGAGCTGAAGGCCTGGATTGGTCGCGAGACTCTTGCGCAGGATGTTTTGACGACGGGGCAAGTGCAAGGGCTCCTGGCGACGACGACGTCCAGCGAATCCAAGCCCAGCCCCGGTTCAGCGGCCCCTTTGCTCTCGCATTGGCTGAGCTTCCTCGCCTATCCGCCTGTCGACGGTTTGGGGCCGGACGGCCACCCGCATCGCGGAGGCTTCCTGCCGCCGGTCGCCCTCCCCCGCCGGATGTGGGCCGGCGGCGCGCTTGAGTTTGTCAGGCCGCTGCGCATCGGAGAGCCCCTCGAACGCCGCTCACGCATTGGCGACGTTCAGATGAAGTCTGGGAGAAGCGGCGACCTCGTCCTGGTCTCCATCGACCATGACATCTCTGACCGCCAGGGCTTGGTCCTTCGCGAGCGCCAGGACCTGGTCTACCGCGCCGCCCCCGATCCCAGCGTTCCCGCGCCCGAGGGCGCGCCCGCGCCCTGCAACGAAGCCTGGCGCCGGGTCTTCAAAGGGACCTCGGTCGTGCTGTTCCGCTATTCGGCGCTGACCTTCAACGCTCACCGCATCCACTACGACCGGCCCTACGCGACGGGCGTCGAGGGATATCCCGGCCTCGTGGTGCACGGGCCGCTGATCGCCACCCTACTGCTGCAGGAGCTGTGCGCGCAGCGGCCGGACCTGGACGTCGCAAGCTTCACCTTCCGCGCGCTACGCCCAATCTTCGACGATGGCGACTTCGACCTCTGCGGTTCATTCGGGCCGGACGGCGCGGCGCGGCTTTTCGCCCGCGACCACGCCGGAACCCTGGCCATGGAGGCCAGCGCGACCTTGCGCTGACGAAAAGGACCGCGATGCCAGACCCTCAACCCGACGATTCTCATCGCGATATCCGGGACGCCGTGCGCGCCCTGTGCGCCGACTTTCCGGACGCCTACTTCCGCAAGATCGACCACGAACGCGCCTACCCGGAAGCGTTCGTTCAGGCGCTCACCAAAGCCGGCTGGTTGGCCGCCTTGATCCCCGAGGCCTACGGCGGGTCGGGTCTCGGCCTCACGGAGGCTTCGGTGATCATGGAGGAGATCAACCGTTCGGGGGGCAACGCAGGCGCCTGCCATGGGCAGATGTACAACATGGGCACCCTGCTGCGGCATGGGTCAGAGGCTCAGAAGGCGCGCTATCTGCCGCAAATCGCCAGCGGGGAGCTCCGGCTACAGTCGATGGCGGTCACGGAGCCGACGACCGGGTCGGACACCACGAAGCTCAAGACCCGGGCGATCCGGGAGGGTGACCGCTACGTGGTGAGCGGCCAAAAGGTCTGGATCAGCCGCATTCAGCACTCCGACCTGATGATCCTCCTGGCGCGCACGACGGCGGCCGACGAGGTTGCGAAGCGATCCCAGGGGCTGTCGATCTTCATCGTGGAGGTCGCGAGCGCCCTTCAGTCCGGCATGACCATCCGGCCCATCGAGAACATGGTCAACCACGAGACCAACGAGGTCTTCTTTGAGAACCTGGAGATCCCGGCGGAGAACCTGATCGGCGAGGAGGGCGAAGGCTTCAAATACATCCTCGACGGCCTGAACGCCGAACGGACGCTGATCGCGGCAGAGTGCATCGGCGACGGCTATTGGTTCGTGGACCGGGCCACCGCCTACGCCAAGGACCGGGTTGTCTTCGATCGGCCTATCGGCCGAAATCAGGGCGTCCAGTTCCCGATCGCCGACTCCTATATGGAAGTGCGCGCCGCCGATCTGATGCGGTTCAAGGCGGCGGAGCTGTTCGACGCCCACAGGCCCTGCGGCGCCGAGGCCAACATGGCCAAGCACCTGGCCGCCAAGGCCTCCTGGGAGGCGGCCAATGTCTGCCTGCAAACCCACGGCGGCTTCGGGTTTGCACACGAATACGATGTCGAACGGAAATTCCGCGAGACGCGCCTCTACCAGGTCGCGCCGATCAGCACGAACCTGATCCTGTCTTACGTGGCCGAGCATGTCCTCGGCCTGCCGAGGTCCTTTTGATGCGCGGATGCGGCCCCTATTTCGGGGCGGCGGCCGTCTTCTTCGCGGTCGCCTCGGCCGCGTCCTGCTGGCGCGCGCCGGCCAGGATGCCCTCCATGCCATAGTTGCCTTCGTGGCAGGCGTATTCCATGAGGCGGCCGTTCAGGGTGCTGAACTCGTATTCCCCGCCCCAGGGCTTCTCCCAGATGGTCGGATCCTCGACCCTGAACTGGTAGAGCAGCCGGTCCTTCGCGACCCGCGTGAACCGCTCCGTGACCTTCAGAGTCTGCCAGGACCCGTAGAGATGCTGCGCCTCGGGGATATTGGTCGTTTCGACGACGAGCGTGTCGCCCTCGTAGTGGCCGATGGAGTCGCCGAAATAGGGCCGAAGACCGTCGGTGCGGTGGCCGCCGGTCAGCCGGATGATGCGGGTGTCGTGGACCATTTCGATATTGATCGCCACGGCGTCCCGGCCCTGCACAATCTGATAGTTCTGGTTGTAGTAGCCGTTCGGGAAGATCGGCGGGCCGGCGCTGCGGTGCAGGCCGAGGATGCAACGCTCATCGATGGCCAGCTGCTCGGGATTGTCATAGAGGCCGTTCGACCGATCCGCGGCGATCTCGCCATGCCCTCTACGCGGGGCGGGCGGCGCGCCCGGCTTGCGCGCTGGGATCTGGCCGTCCGGCGTGGTGATCAACGAGTTGCGGGCCTCGCCATGCACCCGCATCACCACCGATCCGGGATCGAGGAACTGGCGGTCTTCGTTGCCGACGGCGCCGACCCCGCCGTGCGCCGTGACGACGCCACCGGTCAGCGGTTTGGTGTTGTCGATGGGCTTGTTGGAGTCCTCGACATTGGCGGCCTGAATGCCCTCCCGCTCCTTGACCTCTGCCGCCGTGTAGATTGCGCGCAGGCCGAAACCCGCCTCGCGGGTGAGCGGCGTAAGGTTGGCGTTGCTCCAGTTCCCCGTCAGGTCTGGCTGACCCGCCCTGTTGTGCGGGGGCTTATAGCGCTGCTCGGCGGCGAGCGCTGCGGTGGGGGCGGAGGCGTTGATCGCCACGCCGGCGCACAGAGCCAAGGCCAGGCCTATCGACAGAGCATGACCCATGATTTCCTCGCAGGGTTTCAGTGTTGGAATTTCGGGCGACGATTTGCAGCGGCGGCCGGCCGCGCTGTCGCCAGCGCATCTTCCGCCCGAGCGCCGGCCAGGATGACTTGCAGACCGGCGTTGGCCGCGTGAGGGGCGTCCTCAAAGATGCCGCGACGCGGCCCCCATTTCCGGCTGGCGAGGTGAAGGTCATCGTATGCGGCTAGTGGTGCGGCGGGGTCGGACCGGTGATCACCGACAGGTCGATGAAGTCGGCCATGGCCTGGTAGCCGGCGTCGTTGGGGTGAAGGTGGTCACGGGTGTTGTAGCGGCGATCGAGACTGAGCGGATCGGCCGGGTCGGCGACAGGCCCGGCGAAGTCGATCACCGCGTCGAAGGCGCCGCTGGTCAGGATCCAGTGGTTGAGCTGCTGGCGTACCGCCTCGCCGGAGTCCATGGCGTAGGCCGCGCCCTTGTAGGGCGTCAGGGTCGCCCCGATGACGCGAACGCCGCGGGCATGGGCGCGCGCGATGATCTGCTTGTCAGCCGCGATCAACGCCTCGGCGCTTATGGGCTCAACGCCGACCGGCGACCGGGAGAAACCGCCGCCGATGTCGTTGATGCCCTCCAGGAGGACCAACGCCTTGACGCCCGGCACGCTCAGCACATCGCGGTCGAGGCGGGCCAGCGCGCTTGGCCCCATGCCGTGCCGCAGAAGGCGGTTGCCGCTGATGCCGACATTGACGACCGCCCAGTTCGCACCCGAAGCCGCCAACCGTTCGGCCAGGCGGTCCGGCCACGCGCGGAAGGCCAGGGCGGTGGAGCCCGCCCCCTCGGTGATGCTGTCGCCCAGGGTGACGATCACGCTGGTCGGACGCCGCGGCTGGACCAGGACCTGGGTGACCAGTCCGGGGACGCCCATCAACTTGATCGCCGGCAGGGTGGCGGCGGCCGTGAAGTCGCCGCTCTGGCCGGCCGCGTATTGCCACGCCAGGCCGCCTCGCGAGCCGCCGCCGCCCTCGCGCGCCACCGGACCGGGGAGGTAGATGGAGATGTTAAGCTGGTCCAGCGCCTGGGTCGGCAGGTCGATGGGGTCGCTGATCAGCGGCGCCCCCGGCGGTACGACCGTCGACGTCGCGCCGTCAAAGGTCACGGTTTGGGCGCTCCCAACGACCGCGCCGTCCGGTCCGGCCCGGCCAACCCGCACGGCCCCCAGCGCCAGCGGCGTAGCGCCCCCCTCGTTGGAAAACCGAAGGCGCAGGCGAGAGCCTTCGGTCGACACGCGCACGGTCTGGCGCACGGTGATGTCGACGAGGTCGCCCTGCTGGGAGAGGTCGATCGGTAGGCCGCCGGGGTTGAGGATGAGCGGCGCGCTCGGCGGCCTGGGCGCGGCCGGCGCGGCGCCCAGCGGGACCGCCAGGCCAGCGGACTCGGCGATCGCCGGCAGGCCCGGCGGCGGCGGCCGCGGCGCGCGGCCCCAGACGCCGATCCAGTCCTGCTGCGCCGGTCCGCGCTGGGCGGCCGCGTCCATGGGCAGGGCGCAGACCAGCGTCACCGCCACAGCCGTCAGCCACCGTCTCAGCATCCACGTCCCTCTCTCATGCGCCGCCTCTCTGGGCGTCTCAACTAACTACCATGCATTATCACGCTAACATCGCGGCCGTCGCGCGGAAGTTGATGCAATATGATGCATATCCCGGTTGGGCCGACGGCGCGGCGATCCAGGCTCAATCGGCTGCGCCGCCACTCTCGGACTCGAGGACTTCGGCGCCGACCTCCGGACCGGCGTCGAGCTGCGACCGGAGTTGGTCCATATCCAATTCCCCCTCCCATCGGGCGACCGCTAGGCCGGCCACGCCATTGCCGATGAAGTTGGTCACCCCCCGGCACTGCGCCATGAACCGGTCCACGCCGACCAGGAGAGCCAAGGATGCGATCGGGATCGTCGGGACGACCGCGAGCGTCGCGGCGAGGGTGATGAAGCCCGCGCCGGTCACGCCGGCTGTTCCTTTCGAGGTGAGCAAGGCCACGCCGACCAGCGTGGCCATCTGCGCGAACGACAGATGAGTGTTGGTCGCCTGCGCCAGGAAGAGGGCCGCAAGCGTCATGTAGATGTTGCCGCCGTCGAGATTGAAGCTGTAGCCCGTGGGCACCACCAGGCCGACAACGGACTTGGACGCCCCGAGCCGTTCGAGCTTCTCGATAAGCTGGGGAAGCGCCGCCTCTGAAGCGCAGGCGCCATAGACGATGAATATCTCCTCGCGGAGGTAGCGCAGGAACTTGAGCAGGGAAAAACCGACCCAGCGCCCGATGAGGCCCAGGACCAAGATGATGAACAGGGCCGAGGCCACATAGACTGTGGCGATCAAAACGATCAGATGGGTCAGGCTGCCCAGCCCATATTTCCCCACGGTGAACGCCATCGCCCCGAACGCGCCGAGCGGCGCGAGATGGACGACGATGTGGATGATGGAAAAGAAGACCCGCGAGGCCTGGTCAATGCCGTGCGCGATCTGCGCGCCGAGCGGGCCCAGCCGTCCCACCGCGAACCCGGTCAGGATCGCCAGAAACAGAACCTGCAGCAGGTCGCCCCCCGAAAACGCCCCGACGAAGGTGTCTGGAATGATGTGAAGGAGATGGTCCACGAGGCCCATATCCTCCGCGGCGCGCTTGGCGTAGCCGGCGGCGATCGCCGGATCCAGGGTCGCCGGATCTATGCCGAAGCCGAGACCGGGCCTGACGATCAATCCAGCCGCCAAACCGACGAGAAGTGCGATCGTGGAGACAGCTTCAAAATAGACCAGCGCCTTGCCGCCGACGCGCCCGACCTTCCTGAGATCGCTCATGTGGCCGATCCCGGCCGACACCGTGCAGAACACCACCGGCGCGATGACGAGCTTGATCAGCTTGACGAAGGCGTCGCCCAGAACCTTCAAGGACGCGCCGAAGTGAGGCCAGAGAACGCCCACGAGAATTCCCAGGGCTATCCCGATAAAGACCTGAATATATAGGACTTTGAGAAACCTCATTTTCCGTCATGCTTTCCTTGCGCGCCGTCGCTCAGGCACGAACGGCACGGATGTCTATTCACTCGGACTGGGGAGACGCCGGCGGATCAGCGCGCGCGCGCGCTCAACCACAGGCCGATCGATCATGCTTCCGTCGACGGCCGAGACGCCGAGGCCCGAGGTCTCAGCCCTGGCCCAAGCCCCCAAGACCTCCTCCGCCCAGGCGATCTCGCGGGCGCTGGGCGAGAAGGCCGCGTTTACGGCCTCGATCTGCGAGGGATGGATGCACAGGCCGCCCGTGGCGCCGAACGCCTTGGCCGTGGCGACCGCGCTTGCCCATCCCTCCGCGTCGCGGAAGGCCGAGATCGAAGACGGAACGGCGAACGCCATGAGGTCGCCCGCCGCCGCGGCGAGGCAGATGAGCTGCGCCGGCACGGTCAGCAGGGTCGGGCTGGGGGCTGTCCCCATCGCCAGGGAGAGGTCTTCGGGTCCGAGCGCCAGCCCGATGACACGCGGCGCTTGGGCGATGGCGCGGAGCTCGAAGATTGCCGCCGGGCTCTCGATCAGCGTCAAGATCCCGATCGCGCCTGGCGTCAGTCCCAGACGAACCTCCCGCTCGGAGAGACGCCCGTGCACGGCGATGAGGTCTTCGACGGTCTCGGTCTTCGGCAGAAGGATCGCGCGGGTTCCGATGGGGAGCACGGCGATGTCCAACTCGAGCTGCGCCGGGTGATTGTTCACGCGCACCAACAGGTCCGCGCCGCCGTCCGCGAGGCGGCCGGCGAAGGCGCCCAGATTGGCCCGCGCCAGGTCCTTTCGGTCCTCGGGAACCGAGTCCTCGAGATCGAAGATCAGGCCGTCGGCGGGCCACTTCGGAGCCTTGTCCAAAAGGCTGATGTTGTCGCCGGGGACAAAGAGCAACGAGCGCCAACGGGCGCGCTGAGGCGGCATCACCGGACTTCGCTCGCCGCGGGACCCTGGCGCGTCCGTCACCGTGAAGACTTTCGCCCGACGCCCGTCGCCGTGGCCGGACCGCCTCCCCGCTCGCCGGCGAGCTCGGCGCGAATACGCTCGTTGTGCTGTCCGACCGTCGGGATCGGCCCCATGCGCGGCGAGAATTCGGCGGGAACGCCTGCGGGCAACAGGGCGGGGATCTTGCCCACGGGGGAGTCGACTTCGACCCAGCGCTCCCGCGCCTTGAGCTGGCGGTGCGCCCAGACATCGGAGATGTCGTTCACGTCCGCGCTGGCGATCGACGCCCTGTCCAGTTTTTCGATCAGCTCCTCGCGCGTCAGCCGCGAAAAGGCGCTGGCGATAATCTCGTTCAGGGCGTCCCGGGAAGCAGACCGGCCTGAGTTCGAGCTGAAGCGCGGATCGTCGGCGAGCTTGGCGTCATTGAGGACGTCTTCGCAGAAGGCCCGCCATTCTCGCTCGTTCTGGATGCCCAGCATGACCGAGCGCCCGTCCCCCGCTGCAAAGCGCCCGTAGGGGAAGATGCTGGCGTGGGACGCGCCGGCCCGGGGCGGCGGCGGGGCACCCTCGAAGGCGTAGTACAGGGGATACCCCATCCACTCGGCCATGCACTCCAGCATGGAGATATCCAGGCGGACACCGCGCCCGGTCTTGGCGCGGTGGAGCAGGGCCGCCAGGATATTGCTGTAGGCGTACATGCCCGCCGCGATGTCCGCGATGGAGATGCCGGCCTTCGCCGGCGCGGCCGACTCGCCCGTCACCGACAGGAAGCCAGCCTCGCTCTGGATGAGCAGGTCATAGGCCTTCTTGTCGCGATAAGGCCCGTCGGACCCGTACCCGGAAATGTCGCACACGATCAGTTTCGGATGAGCGCGCGTCAGGGTCTCGAAGGCGAGCCCCATGCGATCAGCCGCCCCGGGCGCCAGGTTTTGTACGAAGACATCCGCCCGGCCCAGAAGCTGATGCAGCAGAGCCATGTCATCGGGGGCCTTGAGGTCGAGAGTCAGGCTTTCCTTGGAGCGGTTGGCCCAGACAAAGAACGACGACAGGCCGCGCACGCGCGCGTCATAATCCCGGGCGAAATCCCCACCGCCTGGCCGCTCAACCTTGATGACCCTCGCCCCCAGGTCCGCGAGGTGCCGGGTACAGAACGGCGCCGCGACGGCGTGCTCCAAACTGACGACGGTGACACCCTCTAGCGGCTGCATGACGTCCTCGACATGGGGGCGCCAAGCCAACGGGGGACTTCGGACTCCAATGCCGCCGCGGCGAGGTAGTCGACCAACTGGTTGAGCGCCGGCGTGGCGGGGGGCGGTCCGGTGTTCGTGCAGATCAGCATTTGCCGGTCCGCCCAGCTGTCCTCGAGATCGATGAGCTGAAGGCCAAGCGTGTCTTCGAAGTTCTCCGCGGCGGCCCGCGGCAGGATGCCGAGGCCGAAGCCCGCCTCGATCATCCGGCATACCGCGTCGAAACTCCCGAGCTTCACCCGCAGCCGGGGGGTGAGCCCTCGGTCATGGGCGGCGGCGGAAATCATGCGTGTCGTCGCGGTGGTGTCGTCGAGAATGACAAGTTCATGTTCCACGACTTCGGCCAGCTTCACCGACGTGACGCCAGGCGCAAAACCGCTGGGCGCCACGACCACCAATCGGTCCCGCCGATAGTTGGATGTCTGAAGGCTGGCCGCATGGGGCCCCGCCACGATGACGCCCACGTCGGCGTCGCCGTTCCGAAGGGCGTCGGCGATGTCCAGCGACAGGCCTTCGCGGACATCCAGGCGGATGTCCGGATACCGGTCGTGAAACCGCGCCAGATCCCTGGGCAGAAATTGCGACATCGCACAGGTGCAGGCGTGCAATCGGACACTGCCCCGGACACCGTTCGCAAAATCAGCGATATCGGCGCGGGCGGAGTTGACTTGGACCAGAATGCTCTTGGCGTGACCGAGCAGCGCCTCACCGGCCAGCGTGGGCTCCACGCCCCGACCGGTCCGCACGAACAGAGCCACGCCGTAGTGGTCTTCGAGGCGGGCCATCCGCCGGCTGACCGCGGCGACGGCCAGATGCATCTGGTCAGCCGCCTTCGAGAAGCTTCCCAGCTCCACGGCGCGGACAAAAAGCTGCAGGGAACCCAGGTCTGGCAAGATGTCCGTTTCGCTCCGCTCGAAGCGCGAATAGGCGCGTGGGCTCAGTGTGGGGCGGGTTTCGCCGGGTTGGCCGATGAAGGAGTGGGAGCCTCGGTTACCGGCGACGCAGGGGCCGGCGGCGAGGCCTTTTCGTCGCTGAAGTTTTTCGCGAGGTACTCGACGATCCTGTCGAAGTCCGCCTGAGCGCCCTCGGCGCCGAGGGACCGCATGCTCTCGACCTTCTGGGCCCAGGCATCTCGACTGAGCCGTTGGCTGGTGACCTGCTCCAGCGAGTGGCAGGTGGCGCAGGTGTTCGTGAATTCGGTTCGCCCCGGCCCTTCGGGCAAGCCCTGCGCCAAGACGGCGGTTGGGGACATGAGAAAGGCGGCCAGCAACGCCGCAGCGGCCGTTCTTTGCGGGTTGGTCCGCCGGCGCTCATGCGCCGACAACGTCTCTGCCTCCGCCCCCAAGACGTCCTCCGATGATGTTTTGATGCGCCGCTTCGAGCGTCGGCGACAATCACGCTATATGCATTAAATTGCACATCCCACAGAATAATGCGAATGAAAATGCATGCAACCCATCTGGCGGTGTGGCGCCTATCCCTGCGCCGTGACCCGCCAAGCGCGCGCACAGAGATCGGCCCCGGCGACGAGGTCAGCGCCCGGGTGGCGTCGTCTCGATATCCAGCAGAGCCTGGCGAACGAGGTCTGGACGTTCGATCGGCAGGAAGTGTGTGGCGCCCGGAACCGTGGAGACCTCCACCTGTCCCGCCGGACGCGGAAACTCGCTCGCCTGGACGATCGAGCACGTTGATCCCTGGTCCGCGCGGTAGATGCGCACCGGCGCCGTGATCGCCGACATGGCGGTCCAGATGTCATGGCCGTGCGCCGCGAAGTTCGCCGCCTCCCATTCCGGCGCGCAGGACAACTCCACGCCGCCAGAGGCCAAATCGCGGAAGCCGGTTTCGATGTAGTCGCGCACCGCCTGCTCCGGCCAGGTCGCGAAGATCGAGCGCCGCCGATAGGTTTCAAACGCCTCCGCGCGGGAGGCGAATTCGCGCCGACGGCCGCGCGCCTTCTGCACCAGGGGCGACTCCGAGATCGCGAAGCCGGTCCCGCTTCTGGCGGCGGATGTGGCGGCCTGGGACAGGATCACCGGATCGAACAGGGCGAGCGCGCGCACCCGTTGCGGCGCCTCGCCGGCGGCGAGCAGGCTGACGCAGCCGCCCAGGGAGTGTCCCGCCAGGATGACCGACCGGTCCGGCGCCACGACGTCGAGCAAGGCCAGCAGGTCGTCGCGCATGTCGAGGGCGTCGCGCTTTCCGCCAGCTTCCGCCGCTTGCGGCGTGCGCCCGTGGCCCCGCTGGTCGATAGCCAGCACCTTCAGCCGATCGCCCAGCGGGGCGAGCGTGTTGCGGTAGGTTCTGGCGTTGAACCCATTGGCGTGCAGCCAGATGACATCCGGCCGCAAGCCGCTCGGCTCGGTTGACGAGCCGGCGATGACCAGCTCTTGCCCACGGCTCCGGACGGGAATGGCAACGTCGGTGAAGTCTGGTACTGAACGGTCTCGCACGCGCGACCTTTCCTTCAACCCGGCGGGCCCGAGCCAGTGATTTCCGACGACGTCATCGAGCGTTTCTTAGGGCCCCTCTTGGGGGAATGGAACCGCCTTGGTCCGGACCTGCGGACGGCGCGGTCTGTCCCGCTGGCAAGCGACCCATCCTGCGCCTTGAGCTTCCTCGGCGAACACCTCTCTCCGTATGGCTACGATTGCGTGCAACTCGAGCTTCGGCGGGAGGGCCAATTCGCCCTGCGCCTTCAGATCGAAGGACGGCCCGGCGACCTGTCGCTTCAGACCCATCATCCGGTCGTCTCGGTGGAGGGCGATGAGGCCGCCTGTCTCGATTGGATGGAAGCGGCGGCGAGCTGAGGCGCCGGCCTAAACGCTGCGAGTCTTCGCTCTTGCGCTGACGCCTGGCTGGGCGGCGCAGACTCGTTCAATCGCGGCGTAGAGCTCTGCAGCATCGATCGGCTTGGCGACGCACCCGTTCATGCCGGCACGCCGATAGCGCGCCTCGTCCGCACGGTCCGCCGCCCCTGTCACCGCGAGAATGGGGACGGACTGATTGGGCCCAGGCCGCGCCCGGACAAGTTCCGCGACTTCTGGACCGCCGACAACCGGCATGTGGACATCCAGAAGAACGACATCAAACTGTTCGATCACCATGCGCTCCAGAGCCTCGGGCCCGCTGGCTGCGACGGTGAGGAGTACGTCCAGGGGCTCCAGGATCAGCGTCATCGCCCGTCGGTTTATCTCATGGTCGTCAACCGCCAGGATTCGCAGCCGAGGCAGCGAAGCGATCGGCCCCACTGCCACCGGAGCTGCCTCCGGCGCAGCCGCCCGCACGAGCGGCGTCGACAGCGTGAAAATGGAACCCGCCCCTGGGGAGCTGGTGACCACGATGTCTCCGGCCATGAGCCGGGCCAGATCGCGGCTGATCGCCAGGCCCAAACCGGTGCCGCCATGCGTGCGCGTGATCGACTCGTCGGCCTGGCCGAAAGGCTTGAAGAGGCGTCCCATCTGCTCTTCCGACATGCCTGCGCCGCTGTCGATGACGGAAAGCTCCAGCGTCTCTTCCACCCGGATTTTGAGCGTCACGGCGCCGCGGTCGGTGAATTTCAGGGCGTTGGAGAGGAGGTTGTTGAGGATCTGCCTGAGCCGCGTGGGGTCGCCTTCGAGCCACTGAGGGAGGCGATGCGTCCCGTCGAGGCGAAGCGCCAAGCCCTTCTTTCGAGCCTCGGCGCGCCAGAACATGTGGGTATTGCGCACCAGTAGGCGCGCGTCGAAGGCGATCCGCTCCACCGACATCTGGCCGGCGTCGAGCTTGGAAAGGTCGAGCAAGTCGTCGAGCAGAGTGCGCATCATGCGTCCGGCTTCGACAATCAACCCGGCCTGATCGCGGTGAGCGGGCGCAAGGTTCGCACCTTCCAAGGCCGTCGCGCCGGCCTGGATTGCGCTGATCGGCGTGCGGAGTTCGTGGCTGACCATGGCGACGAAGGCCGACTTGGCCGCGGTGGCCGATTCGGCCTCGGCGCGGCGTTGATCGGCTTCGGCCCGAGCGTCAGCCTCCGACCACAGCAGCCGGGTGTACGCCCGCCAGGCCATGATGGTGGCGGCGGACCCGATCAGCCCGCCGATCAGGGCCGACAGGGCTCGATCGCCGAGTCCTTCGTTAAATGCCAGAACGCCTGGAAGGACGAAGGTGAGGAACACCGCATGCGGCGAGAGGCTGGCCATAAAGGCCGTTCGCGAGCCGCGGCTTGCCGTGATGCTGATGATCAACAGCGCCACGACCAGGGTGGTGGCGACGCCCGGGCTCTTGGGAGGCCCCAATAGGAGGACCAGCAAGTTGAGGAGGCCGAACATCGCGCCCTGAGAGACGTTCAGGCTCAAGGCCGCGACGCGAAGGCCCTGTGAAGCCGGCAGGCGATCGATCCGCGCGTGCGTGAAGACGCCCGCCTCGAGGAGTTGGAGGGCGGCGTAGGCGGCGAACCAGAGTGCGGCGAGCGCGGGCCGGTGGATCGCGATCCCCAGGGGGATGGCGACGGTTAGCGCAAGCGCCAGCCGCCGGACCAAACGGGGCCGGCGTTCGTGGAGCACCTGTATCCACTGATCAAGGTCACGCTTGTTCTTCACGCCCATCCCGCGGAAATTGCCCGAGAAGGGTGAAACAACGCCTAATCATTGCCCCGGGGCGAGTGCGGCCTATCGGCGCGCACCAAGAGCAAGTCAGCCTCGGCGAACGCGAGCCCCGCCCCGCCGGCTCAACCTTACCCATCGGCATCGCCTCCTTCGCCCAAGTCACATCCCTGGGGCCACTTGCCGTTCAGCGGTTGCGCTTGAGCGGCTTATCGCCCCCTGCGCCCTGCGTAGGCTTGCGGATTGTGGCCGTTCAGGGCGCTGGCAGGTTCTGCGCTTCGGAGCCACCTCGCGCGCTCCGCGCCAACCGGAGCACCGCATGGTCCGCCTCACCCTCGCTTCAGCCGCTTGCGTCGCATGAACGGAGTCCCCTCCTCCGACCTCAAGGCCTATTTCGACGCCGCGCGGCGCTGGGATGAGGATCGCTTGGCTTCGGCCCTGCGCTCGCGGCGACTGGCCTGGGGCCTCGCCGCCGCCAGCATCGGTCTCGCGGGCGCTGCAGTCTGCGCCGTCATCGCGCTGACGCCGCTGAAGACCGTCGAGCCCTTCGTGGTCCGGGTCGACAGGACCACCGGCGCCGTCGATGTGATGACCGGACTGAAGGGGACCAGCCGCCTCTCCTATGACGAGGCGGTGACCAAGTACTTTCTGGGCGCCTACGTCCGGGCGCGGGAAGGCTGGCTGCCGCAGGCCGCGGAGCCAAACTTCCGCCAGGTCTCGATCATGTCGACCCCCGCCGAGCAGCAACGCTGGGCCGACAGCTTCCGGCCCGCCAACCCTTTGAGCCCACAGGTGGTCTGGGGCGCCCAGGCCGAAAGTCTGATCGCGCTGCGCGCCATCAGCTTCGTCAGCCCGCAGGTGGCCAGCGTCCGCTTCCACCGGACGGTCCGTCAGGCCCAGCAGACGACTGAGAGCGATTGGATCGCGACGATCGCCTTTTCCTACACCAAGGCGCCGATGACCGAGGCCGACCGACTACGAAACCCGCTCGGCTTCCAGGTGAGCAGCTACCGCGCCGACCCGGAGGTCGTGAAATGAAAGCCCTTCTTCCCCTGGCGTTCGCGGCGGGGTTGCTCGCCTCAGCTCAAGCCGCCCCGGCCTGCAGCGCTCCCCAACCCGCCGGCGACCCGCGGATCCGGAGTGTCGTCTACGACCCGCAGCAGGTAGTCCGGGTGGTGGGCGTGTTCCGGACCGCGACCCAGATTGTGCTCGGCCCCAACGAAAACGTCCTTCACGCGGCGCTGGGCGACTCCACGGCTTGGGAGGTGGTGGCCGAGAAGAACATCGTCTTCATCAAGCCCAAGGCCCGCCGCGCCCCCACCAACCTCATCGTGACCACGGCCCTGCCCGCCGGCGACACGCGGACCTACACATTCGAACTGGTCCCGCGCGACGGCCCGACGCGGCGCGACACGCCGGACACCTATTTCGTCGTCCGCTTCCGCTATCCGCAGGATGAGAAAGCGGCCGCGGTGACGGCGGTGTCCGCCGCCGAGGCGGCCCTGCAGGCCAAGGTCCTGGAACTGAAGCTTGAACGCGGCGTCCTCGAGGGGCCGCGCAACCTCGCCTACCAGGTCCAGGGCGCGGCGGCCCTGCAGCCCTCCGAGGTCTCCGACAACGGCCGCTTCACGGTGATGCGGTTCCCCGCCGGCCAGGCGGTGCCCACGGTCTATGCCGTCACGCCGCAGGGGACCGAGAGCCTGGTCCCCTTCGACGTCCGGGGCGAGTTCGTGGTGATCCACGCCACCGGCGCCCAGTTCCGGCTGCGGCGCGGGACCGACCTCCTCTGCATCTACAACCTCGCCCCCGATCCCTACGGCGCGCGCACAGACACCCACACCGCCGCCCCGGACGTCGAGCGCACCGACAAGGAAGGCCGCCAACCATGACCGTCGCCGACGCCACGCCCGAGGACGCGGCCGCCCCGGCGCCGCCGGAGCGCACCATCTCGCCCATCGCCGGCCGCTTCGGGGCCGGCAAAACGGGCAAGGCCATCACCCTCCTGGCGCTCTGCGCGGGCAGCGCGGTGTTCCTTGCCGCCACCTGGAAGCACGGCAAGGCCCAGCCACATGCGGCTCCGCCGGAGCCCGCGCGCCAGGTGGTCAATTTCGAGCCCGCCGCATCGCCCACCCCGCCGCCGACCCTCGCCAACCCCGGCCCTGGCGCGCCGCAGCTCAGCGGCCCGGGGACCGTCCCGCCGACGCCAGGCGCCCCCCCTGCCACGACCCCGGCACAGGCCCAGGCCCGCGCCCAGGCCGTGGCCCAACACCCCGCCGAGCTGCAGGCGATCCGCGGCGCGCCTCTGTTGGTGTTCGGCGGAACCCCCAACGCGCCGAGCGCGGCGGAGGTCGTGGCCCAGCCCCTCGTGCCGGCCCTGCGCCCCGCCGCCGCCGCGGCGACCGAGCTGGAGCAGCTGCGCCACGGCTCGGCGATCGGCCGCGCCGAGGCGCGCCGGCTGGGCGACCGCAGTTTCCTGCTGCTGGCCGGCGCCACCCTGCCCTGCCTGCTGCAGACCGCCATGGACACCGCCACGCCCGGCTATGTGAGCTGCCTGATCCCCAAGGACGTCTATTCCGACAACGGCGCGGTGGTGCTGATGGAGAAGGGCACCAAGGTCCTGGGCGAATACCGCTCGGGCCTGCGGCAGGGGCAGAAGCGGCTGTTCGTGCTGTGGACCCGGGCGGTGACGCCGGCCGGCGTCGCCATCGACCTCGCATCGCCGGCCAGCGACGCCCTTGGCCGCGCCGGTTTCGACGGCGACCTCGACACCTTCTTCTGGCAGCGGTTTGGGGGCGCCCTGCTGCTGTCGATCGTCGACGACGCCGCCACCGCCGTGGCCGCCCACGGGAACAGCGGCACGATCAATTCCGTCCCGTCCGACGCCGCGGGCATCGCCCTGCAGAACTCGATCAATATCCCGCCGGTCCTGCGCAAGCCCCAGGGCGCCGAGGTGGCGATCTTCGTGGCCCAGGACTTCGATTTCTCGAGCGTCTACAGCCTGAAGGCGAAGGCGCCGTGAGCGCCGACGACACGGTCCTGCAACACTATCTGGCGCCCTTACGGCCCTATCTCGCGCCGGACGACGTGACGGAACTGGTGATCAACCGGCCAGGCGAGTTCGCGGTGGAGCAGGCCGGCGCCTGGCGCTGGGTCGAGGCCTCGGAGCTCACCGAGGCGATGCTGCGGCCGCTGGCGGTGGCCGCCGCGGCCTACACGGCCCAGGACGTCAGCCCCGAGACGCCGATCTGCTCCACGGTGCTCCCCGGCGGCGAACGCTGCCAGATCGTCCTGCCGCCCGCCGCCGAGCAGCTGTCGATCACCCTGCGCAAGCCCGCCTCCGTCACCCTCGGACTGGACGACTTCGCCGCCGGCGGCCTGTTCGACGAGGTCTGGATCGCCGGCCGTGACCTCGACGCGGACGAAGCGGCGTTGGTGGCGTTGCGCGACGCGCGCGACTGGCCGGCCTTCTTCGCCCGCGCCGTCCAGGCCCGGCGCAACATCCTGATCTCCGGCGCGACGGGCTCGGGCAAGACCACCTTCGCCAAGGGCTTGGTGCAGTTGATCCCCGCCGAGGAGCGGCTGATCACGCTCGAGGACACCCGCGAGCTGGTGACGCCGCACCGCAACGTCGTGCATCTGATCTACGCCAAGGACGGCCAGGGCCTGGCCCAGGTCTCCGCACGCCAGCTCCTGGAGAGCTCGCTGCGCATGCGCCCGGACCGCATCCTGCTGCAGGAACTGCGCGACGCCACCGCCTTCTACTATCTTCGCAACGTCAACTCGGGACACCCGGGCTCGATCACGACCCTGCACGCCGACTCCGCCGCGCTCGCCTTCGAGCAGCTGACCCTGCTGGTGAAGGAGTCTGAGGGCGGCCGCGACCTGGCCCGGGACGACATCCGCGCTCTGCTCCACCTGCTGGTCGACATCGTCGTCCAGATCAGGCGCGTGGGGGGCCGCTTCCGCATCACCGAGGTCTGGTATGAGCCGCTTCGCAAGCGCGCCCTGGCCGCTTAAGGCCGCCTACGCCGGGCTGCTCGGAACGGCCGCCGCCGCGGCCCTGGCCACGCTCGCGGCCGGCGTCGCGCTGGCCGGCCTGCACCGGCTGTCGCCGCATCTGCAGCCGACGCAGGTCCCCGCCTGGTTCTGGTACTACCGCCACGATCCGCTGGTCCGCCGCTGGGCCGGCGCAGGCGCGCTCACGGCGTTGATGGCCGCCGGCGTCGCTGGAATCGGGATCGCGCGCAACCTGCGCCCGCCCCTGCACGGCGCCGCGCGCTGGGCTAGCGAAGCGGAGATGATCA
>Ga0105239_10000226_pt1 | contig 83112 bp, 78 predicted proteins | sample KBSC44metaG_FD_92761 | JGI IMG/M metagenome (GOLD analysis project Ga0105239, IMG submission 92761) | Corn rhizosphere microbial communities from Kellogg Biological Station, Michigan, USA - KBS C4-4 metaG | ecosystem: Host-associated > Plants > Roots > Rhizosphere > Soil | place: Michigan, USA...
CACACACACACACACACACACCCACACACACACACACACACACACGCACACACACACACACACACACACACACACACACAACACAGTGCGAAATTCCATTGCCCGGCATTGGGACAGAAGATCGTGATCGCTTCGAGTCGCAGAATTCAAGAACCACCACCTACCTACCTCATGCAAACCGTCAAAGTCCCTCGCCCCACTCTTCTACTTTGATCTTCACTCATGTTCTATATATGGCGCCGAGACGAATCTGACTCGGATTGCGGAATCGAACACACCGTGACGGTGACCGAGACGGTATTGCAAGATGCCGCAACAAGCACAGTCGTCCAACTCATCGCCGCAACCAGCACCGCCTTCCCCACTGACACCTTCTCCACAGGCCTACCAAACGTCGGCCTCAACGCTGCCACGGATTCTGACGGCAGCAACGTCGTGATTGACTCTCAGCAGACGTCTTCTCCCTCCGATGGTGCTGTCATCGGTAGTAGCAGCAGCAGCAGCAGCAGTAGCAGCTCCCAGGAAATCACAGTGAGCGTGACCAGCACGCTCGGCACGACCAAAACACTGAATCTCGTCCCCGCCACGCCGTCCACGAGCGCCAGCAGGACCACCAGCGCCGGCGCTACACCGCACGCGTCCGAATGTAGCAGCAAAGGCGCATCCCGCAGCTCATCCTCAGCACCCGCCGCAGCGATCGCGGGCAGCGTCGTCGGGAGCATGGCCGGCCTGGCTCTGATCGGGCTGCTGGTGACGTACCTGCTGAAGCGCAGGCGCAAGCGCGGGTGGAAGCTGAACATCGAGAAGAAAACGGCGAGGACGACGACGATGAAAACAGAGGAAAAGGGCTGCCAGACGACAGGCGAACAACAAGAGGAAGTGGTGCAGATGGGAAATGTGCTGTCTTCGCTCGAGGGCCTCGAGCGAAGGCGGAGCTTCGCCAGTCCGAGATCGTTCGAGTTCGGGTTCAATCCTGCGACAGCGTCCGCGGGATCGCCGTCGTTGCCGCCCCTGCCGTTCCAGAACCGGGCGACTGCTGCGTCGCCGCCGGAGTGGATTTGATAGTTGTTTGTGGTGGGGCGGGAGAGGGGGGGAAGAAGGGAGGGAGTTGGGAATATAGTTTCTAACTGGGTTTTGGCCAAGTTAGACCTTTGGAAAAATCGACACTGTACAATAGTAATGAATGAGACGATGCTGGTTTCACTATCACTCCGGGAATAGGGTATTTTATTTTGACTTCTCTTTGATATTCTTCACACCGATTCTTGTGATGAATGACAGACAGCGTTAGCATCCTTCAGCTGTGTGCGACGAGAGCTTTGTGTCGCATACGAAGGGGAGCAAAAAGGTTGCAGTAGCAGATTGCCGAATAAGTAAGTATTCATGTGGATGCGGGTGTTCTGCGAAAAGGCCGTAACGTTTTCTGAACCAGTTGGCTCCGGCTCCATGGCCTCTATTGTTGCCATCGCACCTCGTTAATTACCACCTAGGCCATTGACATATTATTTCGGGACTGACTTCTTGAACCTAAAAGGATTCGGGAGCAGATAATAGCCTCCACCTGCTCACGGCCACAGCGCAGTGTATCCATCCCTGTCACACTTGGCAACAAACAACTTGGCCCTTCCAGTAAATCTCTGCGGGGCACGGTTACCTTCGTCCGTGAGGTCTTCGAGGAGGCGTCGCGTAGCCGCGGTATCGGACCGATCGTCCGGATGGCGAAGGATAGACGCACAGAGGGCGTGCATCGCGCGCGGCCTTCTGAAGGGCACTCGATCCTGAGGACGAGCGCGAAACGCGTAAGCTGGAGGAACAAGCCGCTTCTGCTTGTCGGCGAGCGGCTTCTCGAGGGTCCCAAGGTTCAGCAGGAGCGGCTTCCCCTGGCAAGAATATGACGACTTGTTGGAGGACCAAGCCGTCGATATGGCTGATGTACATACAACTCGCCGCTCATGGTATGGGGGACCTAAATTGTAGACATACGCGTCCAGGTTCAGGTAGGCCCTGACGGCAAGAAGCAATGCAAAGGGGACGGACTCGGTGGACGTGCCCTTGCTTGCGTCGCCACATACGCATCGGACCCAAGGGCCCCTTTCTAAAATTCCTGAGCCACCTGGGAATGTCGGCTGTATCCCTCGAGTAAACGTTGCAGGGGCCTTGAAGACGCGTTCAAGCTTATTATAATGTATGACGTAACACCCTTGGTCATTCTTTTTAGCGGCGGTCTCAGGCGAAGTCCACACAGCCTTGCCGACGCTCCTAGACTGCGGAGGTTGTTGACGGGCATTGGCACACTGGGCACCCCACGGCGAGCCCAACCTGCCGGTTCCTTGGTCTCAACTGCAGAAGGAGTAGGAGGCCTTGGGTCGTCAATTGGATCCGTGGCGTCTTCACAAGAGGTATCGAGCTCAATGATGAGCTGCACGGTCGGAGGAATGATCAATTTCTAAGAAGGGCAATGTGCAGTGGACGTTAAGGTGTTGTGATTGTGGTGTTGGACAAGCCGTCGAGGCAGCACTGCTGTAAAGCAACTTTACTGCGTGGCTGCGTGAAAGGACACTAGACCAATCTCTGCTGGTGTTCTTCTGGCTCACTGCATCTCCAAGGTGAACAGTATCCTCTATCCATGGATTTCCTGGGTTGAGGACTGCTGTTTCGGGCTCGGTGTCGAATGTTAGCAACAGTTGGATATCTGATCCCGGAAGCCCCCGCGAACAGAGAAGCTTATGTCTGTAAGATATTTAGCAATGAAGAATTCTAGCATTAGTAACTGCTTCCTACCCATTTTGAACAGCAATTTTTGGAAATACAAGGATGTAAACCAAGATTAAATGCCGCTGTCACAAGTATTCTAGATCATGTGATATTTCGTGGAGTGAGTTGAGTTGACCATTTCATCAAACACAACAATTGCCCGAGACACCGTGGGCCAGACGTCCTTAAAACTCCCATTCTGGCGACCTACATTGATGGAATTGACGGAAAAGGCATTTTGTCTGAGAAAGACCGCTAGGCAAGTACTTGTTGTATGGAATTCCTGCTTAAACTTGCATATGAAGGATCTTCCAAGCTTGTATGAGATTTGATTGCGTTGAAGTTGATCTCCATATTCACATGCGAGAAATTCATTGGCAGAGTAGGCGGTATTAGGGCAATATTAAGACCCAATTTAGATGTAGAAGATGGGGATGGAGATTGAGGAAAGCAGGGTCAAGATCAACGATCCTTGGAAGTGAGATGAGTTAAGCTTATCTGGCCAAGGCGCTAGTAACCCTGCCAGGCGAGTTGGTAGCTTGGTATGATCACCTAGATCTCAGGGTTCAAGTTTTAAACACACATCATGGGTGAAGAAATCAAGAGGTCTCAACTTCCTAAACATATGTTCTCTTCTCTCTTGACACTATGCTCAGGCTTCCAGCTTTTTGGGATCAAGATCATCCAATGCCATGCCGACTGGTGGACCTATGCAATCGTATACGGTCAGACGCAAGGTAGGTGCATGTAGCAAACCTTCGACAATGAATGATGGGCAAGGACGATTGTAAAACGTCCATGGGATTCATTGCCCTCCCTCTGACAAAGGCAATGGCATCAGCAATGGCATCCTGAAGATTCCCCACCAAACCGGCTTCAGTAAGGGACGAAGAAGAGTGCTCCTCCATCTCGCTTGCGGGTGCGAAACAATCGACTTGGGTTCATTCCAATATGCTTCCCCGGACTTTCACGGCTATTGGATTTCCTGTTCAACTGCCTGTTAAGCTGCCTGTTCATCGCTGAGCGAGACTTTTGATATTTCTCCCTAATCGGATTGGCACCAAGAAGCGTTATTCCTTATTCAAGATCGCCGGCTTTGATAAACACCCAATGCATTCCATTAGGATGCTCTTTCAGCTGTGTCCAAGATATGGCCTCCCTTGCACAGTCGTATCAGTATATCATATACTCGCCCTACATTCCGGATTTGAAGATATCTTTTTGCTAGCGCAAGTCGTGAATGCTAGCTCTGGTGTACCTCATTCACATCTTGCGCCATGTGAACAAGAGGTTCTTATCTCATTCCGCAAGCCTTCTCCTTGACATGCCTGCACTTTTTTTATCAGTCCGAGTAGGAAATATCTCTTCCAACAAGGACTCGAAGCACAGAACTTACCAGCTACGGGAGCAAACATCTGCACTCATCGGAACCATTGCATCGTCCAACTGATCCTCCAATTCCTCTCCATACGTGTGCCTATTGCTTCCCATTGTCCACGATGTACACAGAACCCGAAACATCATCAAGCTCGGATGAAGACTTTCATCAGTCTCGTCGGTACGAGATCCTAATCGATCGACTCCAGCGGTTTTTGAAGAAGAATCCACAACTCGTCGAAGATGAAGATAAAGATGACGATAACGCAACAGAATGGTGCCACTGCCGGCAGGGTGATCTTGGTACCATAAGTGTCCGCTGCGATGCCCCAGGTTGTAGTATTCGTTGGTACCACAAGGAATGTCTGCCATACCAAGATCAACGTCTTGTCGATGAGTTCGACCTGTGGATCTGTCCAAGTTGTCTGATGAATCAACTCGCCGATCTTGTCAAAGAACAGAGACCTGTCACTAGAACTTCAGACAAAGGTGACGAGGTAGATGAGGTCGTGGGCCAAGAAATTAACATGGCTGAGGTTGACGCGCGGTTGCGCCGCACCGGGAACTGGGTCTTCAATGACTCGACCAAGAACACCCCGGGTCGTTGGCGCTCTAAAAAGTCCAAAATCCAGAGTGATGCGCAGCCCCTTCACTCTCACCACGAGACTGATCCCTCACTGATCGCCGCTAAAACCGCGTCCGCCATCATCCCTCACCCAAGTCTTGATGAGTCTCTCCCAGGAACCTGGGGGGCCAGTCTATCTGTGATGGCAAAGCTCACGATTTCCGTCAGCGACTTCAGTGGTGTGCAGAGATCGGCACGTATCTGGACCTCCGACGCCACACAGGTCTCAGTGACAGCAGAAAAGCAGTTGTCTGTTGCGTACATGCACGACTACTGCATCCCGAGGCAAGCTATCCTGATTCACCTCCCCCTAGCACCCGTCTACCACTCCCAAACAACACGAATATCTGTCAGAATCAAAGCGTAGCTGACTTTGTGAATACAGGGGCCCGGACGACCTTGCCAATTGTCCTCGATTCATCCTCAGATGTACAAGCGCTCTTGGGAAGCGTAGTGATATTGAAGTCCCACTAGACCTTCTCCTTGCTTTTTCAGCCAATATCCAGCGAATGGTCTCGCAAATCAGTGCGATGCCTGCACCACCCCGGGTACTCGGCACAATCCATTTGGAAAAGGTTGAAATGCCTGTTCTCATATCTGCTCTTGAGTTTCTCAGAGGCGAACCCCTCTCGATCATACTACCTGGCACCAAAACTAAGCTTACCGTTGGCCAAAAGATTGTTCTTATCCAGTACATCCACCTGGCGCATGCTCTCAGTATCCAGCCACTCCAGAACGCTGCGATGCACGCCCTATGTGCTTCCATCCTACGACGCCCAAAAGATTGGTCGGATACTCAGGCAGTCGCAAAACTGGTGAAAGAAATGACAACTAGGGGAAACCCGGCGCGACGTGTCTTGTTTGACGGACCTAATTGCTTGCTCCCAGGCAAGAAGGACAAACAGCTGGCCTGCGGCGTCGTGGCTCGCGGTATCATCTGCATGAATGGAAGAGTCAACGCGATGTGGACACCGCTAACAGTTATGCCCACTGATGATTCGGAGGACGATGACTCCACAGATCTGGACAGCGATGGTGAAACGGAAGACGAAGGCACGGATTCAGATGAGTATGTGTATTCGGGTGACGATGAGGGCACTGAAGAAGATAGCGATCGCTAGAGGCTCTCGGGCCTTTGAAGATTGCTAATTCTTCCGACTCCATCAAAGCTGACAACAATGACGTTGTGGCGGAACTGTACTCGACCCTGAACGAATCCTATTGTCCATTTTCGCTGAAGGGGGGGACATTCAGGACGAAGATAATTGAGGAAAATAGAATGATGTACTGCCGGCGCATTAGAGGTTGAGAGCAGCAATGGCAAGGTTGGGTACAATGTGGCAATTTGGCGAGTTGGCGAGTTGATGGGATCAATTGAGGAACACCATGAACTGGATACTTTGAGACGGAATGAACTGCAAAAGGCCAAGGCTGGTGCTTCAGACGGAGACTCAAGATCCGCCAATGACCCACAAGGGCTAATTCTGCCCATGTACGGAGTACGGAGTAATAATACGAAGGCATCGAAGCCCACAAAAATGGCCAGTTAGTCACTATCCACAAAGCTTGGTGAGCAAGTTAGAGAAACATGTCTTGCACAAGGTCATCACTAATCCCTGCATTTTTTGCTCCTCTCGCATACTCCATACATAGGGGGAGCGCATAGCTGCAAGGCGTCACTCACTGGGTAATCGAAGTTGCACAAATGTCATGTTTTCCCAACATCCGTGACCAAAGTACCATGGCAGTGGGGCTGTGGGAACTCCGGCTTGCTTGGGAGAGAGAATGCATGAAACATTGAAATATTAATAAACGTGGAGGAGCGGGATACGTCGTGGACTCCTGGTAGGGAATAGGGTGCTGGACGCCTTCCTCACTCTCTCGCCTGCCCTCGCAAATCAACCCCCCCATTGAGACCAGTGAAGCTGATGCGAGCCGGTCCTATCTCTCTAGTACATTCGTGACTCATAGTAGTTGGCGCAGGTGCTTCGTCAGATCACGAAACAGTGAACAGTTACTGACGCATGCGGGGGCTCAGCCTGATGTGGCCGACGCTAAGGGAGATGGAAAGGTTTGACATGAATGTTCACTGATACAAGGACGACCAGAGTTGAGGGGTAGGAGGAATGAAAAATAGACGAGGCTCAGTTGAAGCAAACTCTGCATCTCTGCATCTCTGCATCTCATTCCATATCATCCAAATTTTGAGAGGATGAAAACTCCATTTGCCATCACATTCCATTTTGTCCCTGTCCATAGCGTAGTGGTAGTAGTGTATTTCCCAGTGTTTGGATCACAGCCTCGTATTGTGTATCATGGTACTACAGATAGTTGTTCCCAAAAAGAAAGAAAAAACATGGTCAGAATAAAACCACCCTCCCCCAGTGCCAACCTGCTCGCGCGTTCTCCAAGTTTAGTCGTCCGGAGGATCCGAGAAGAGGCCAATCCTAACCCGATGAAATTGAGGAAGTTTGGGTATCACGACGGCCATTAGGGCCATAAAGTTGACAATGAAATACGTCAGGTCGTAATGGGTATAATGAGTACTTAAGAGAAACAGTACAATTGGGACGGTGAGGAGGAACTTCTTTGCCGGGGTATACTGGTCTCCGTTGTCGATCTGTTCCCACATATTTAGATTGTCGTAGGCCCCAGCATTGAACTCGAATGGTACCCCTCGCACCCAGTGAAACATGAGGTATGAGCCGGCCATATAGGTAATGTTGGTCAGCGTCCAAGAGATCTCCTGGGTTACTCCGGGGATGATGTCAAAAAGGATCTTCAGTCCAAGTATGAGAACCGGATGTATCGTCCAGGCACCTATCGAGGCATCAGCATAACTCCGCGTTCTTTCTGGTCAGGCAAGCCTACCTTTGGCATTGACCCATTGTGAATTCAGGTTCGGGAGGGCTTCCTGATCACTGATCTGTTCCAGAGACTCCGGTGGTTCTTGATAGATGATACTGCTAGATCTCCTTCTTCGACCACCTTTCGTAGAACTCATTGTTGAATTGTAGGATGACACGGGGGGAGCAAGTCTGGCATTGGCTTCGAAGGAGATGGTCCGGTGGAGAGCGGTTTGAGAGGTCATGAAGCAGGAATGGTTACCTGAAAAGAAGGAATCTGCGGGGCAACATTAGCAGAGTATTTGTGCTCTTGTTAGAAGCACACGAACAATCAGGAAAACGAAAGAGTTCGGCGAGGGGAAACGCTCGCGTTTGGTCGGTGGCGGCTGAAACGAGAAAGCACGGGTTGTTTTGGGATAATTGGTAGATGGCAGCGAGATGGACGAGAGGTAGTTGACTCGTTGGTTGATGGAGAAAAGTGTGCAGAAGATCGAAGAGTGAAGGAAAAGAATGCGGTCGAAAGAACACAGTAGACAAACCGGGGTTATTGGCGATGAGTAGTAGTGGTGATGAGAAACGACGATGTTCCGGATGGAGTTCGTAGGTTGCCTGTTGGTGGATGCATACGTCGCTTGTCGTTGGTTGTTAGTATCTGGATATCCGCTACGGCTCACTAGTGGCTACTAGTGGGTGACCTTGACAGCCTAGAGCCAATAGCTGCCAACAGGGAATACTAGTCTCTACTAACCAACGAGAGATCGGGCTAGGCCAAATCGGACAAGATCTTGGCTATCAAGAGTGATGAAACCTGAGGTTCCTTCCTCAGTCCCATGCCACCAATCACTCCTTCACCATTCACTCGAGCGTCAGTCACTAAGTACTGACTGCCTCCTTCCTACCTCCAAATTCCTGGAATCAATCGACCCTTAATTTTCAAGTGGCACGATGGTCCTGGAATATTTGCACGACCATCTGCCTATGTGTACAAATTTTGCTTCTTTCCTACCTCTTGGCCTTCTCAACCATCACGTCGACTGGTTGTGGAAGTGACAACTCATCCAAGAGCTGATTCTGCCGACTAGGGGAGTGGGCACTATATCCTGATCTTGAATCTCGTTCGAGTCTTCCTTCATCCATACCATAGGTCGGTGTCAATACGCCAGGTGGGGAACCGTTCTCGAAAGTAGCCCTATCATTGCTGGCGCCTATTAAACTTCATTCCACATCGCTTCACATCAACATCGGCCTGGCGGCGATAAATATGCACTCTTTAGGCTTTGGAAACAATCGCCTGGCGACTGGGTTTCATAAGACTCGTTCCATATTAGCTGAACAAGTTGCTGATGCCCCCGCAACACAACCGGCTCCTCAGAGCGTTGCCTCTAGTCCGGGTAACTCAGCTGACGATGCGATTGAAATTTCTGACGATGATTCAAGCTCAGAAAGCGGAGGCATGATTCTCAATGTTGGGGACGCGACTATACTCCAGTCACAAGATTCTATCCATCCTGACGACGACGACGACGACGACGACGACGATGATGATGATGAGATGGAGGATGTGGAAACCAAAGGCGATGAGGGGCTTGGTGCACACAAGTCAGAAGCTAAGGGAATTCTGGCTTCAGAGTCAACCTTGATTCAAAGTGCGTCGCAAAATGGGTCTCTTCAGAGTGACATCAGCGACAATATTAAACGACCCAGTACAAGTCAGCCAGACGGCCGCCTTCGGCTAGCAGATCTGAGCCAACCAGAATTGGAATTGCAATTCAGGTATATCTTCTTCTATCTAAACAGGGAAGAGGTAGACCTTGACCGCTCTGCAGTCTGTCTCGGATGCCTACAAGAAGGTCATATGCAAACATCCTGCCCAGAGAAGGCTTGCAGTCATTGTGGCAGTGTGGACATCCATCCTACTCGGCTGTGCCCCGTGGCCATTCGATGCACGAAGTGTCGTGAAAGAGGGCATGCATCCGATAACTGTATTACAGGAATCAAAGTCACCACCGTTCCCTGCGATCTCTGTGGTACTTTGGAACACACCGAGGTTTCTTGTCCTGAACGGTTTTTCCCCTCTTCATTTCGAACCACATCCAGCCCAGTGAGAATATGGGTTTCGTGCTGTCATTGCGCAAGTAAATCTCATTATGTTGGGGATTGCCCAGAACTTGACCAGAACTTTGCTCCAAGATGGTCGATGAAGGCACTTGATTATCCTCAGATCATCAATCTCAGCCTCGAATCAAATATGAGGAGATTGGAGAGAGAGGCTGCAAATCGTGGTTTACGACCAGATGGTCTCTTGATTAAGGGAAGAGCGGGCATGCACCATGCTGGCAGCTTTCCTACTTCCGCTACCGAAGACGACAGTAGTGAGAACGATTTCATAAGACCAAGAATTGAGACTGGTGCACGCACTCATACTGCACGGCATAATTTCAGCTTTCAGGCTCCAGAACGCTTCCCACCACGTTCCAGCATCCCTAGGGAGACAAGTTATGATCGGTATAACCCACCGAGTCATCGAGATCCCCGCCCTCGCAACGATTGGTACTCAACAGACTCATTTGGTCGACGCAAATCGAGGTCCGCTTCCCCAGGACCGCCGCAGCCCCGAAGGAACGAGTTCGACGACGTTGGATCATTGAGGCGTCGTTCACGATCTCCTCGTGAATTTGACCGTTTGCGTGCTCGTAGCCCCCGCGTGCGCGCTCCTTCGGTCAACAGTATGTCTCTTCATAGAGGTGAAACGGACCCACCTACTCAGCAGCTGTTGGCGGATCGTCCTAAGGATGGCATCTCTATTAATTTACCCGTGAGGAAAGGCTCCATCAATTCGAACGCACCGCAGGATCAAACAAATGTGACTCAAGAAAGAGGCAAGGATCGGGGTATTGATGGTGGTCAGCAATCTCGTCAAGATAATGGCACCTCCATAGGTGCGAGGCTGGTCAAATTGACGAAGAAGTCCAAGCAGACCAAAGCAGCCGCTAGTTCTAGCCAAGCGTGAGCTTTGGAAAGTTCGGACATGTTCTATCTGATCAAGCTAACATACTTTCTCTAGGGATAACGAACCTGACTCAGATCTGGCCGAAACAGTGCACCGACTAGATGGATTCGCGAACATAGATGCCGATGTTGTCTTTCCACATCGCCGGCCTCCAGATGCCATCCTAAAAAAGTTTGTGGAGGCTATGAACGTCCATCGAGACAATATAGGATATCGTCACCTCGCACTAAGCTATCGACGAAAGATGAATCCTAGGTGATAATCCGCTGATAATCCTATAAATATAGAAAATACTGATTGCAGCCATAGACTCCCTCGTGTACCTTTCTTCATCGACAGATCTAGGCCTTCTGGACAGCGAGAACTAGAAATAGACACGAGAAGAGCTACATTTATCTGGCATTGGTCTAAGACATCGTTACCGGAGATTCTAAAAGAGACGAGACTCCTCAAGAATGCAAAAGGATCGGCAGCAGCAGCTAGCACGCAACTTGCTCATACGCCTATATCTACCACCGAACTGAGTGAAAATGATGCCTTTCTCGAACTTTTTGGCCCAATGCTTGGTGAGAATCTCGAAAACGTCACCAAGACCATGCCGAATGGTATTGAGCACGATGAGGAGAGCGACCCAAACTTGCATGATAGCAGGAATACGAAGCCATCCAACCCACCGAAGGTCAATGCCCCATTACGTTCTGCGCGACGTGGTAAATGGACATCGGATAATCTCAGAAGGAGAGCGACCAGAGCTGGAGGCAGAGTACCAGAGGTGCGCGAATTTGCAGCGCATCTAGACCTCTTCAATGCGCCACGATTTGACATGGGAATTGCTCCTGTGTTTCTAAGATATGAAGACGGAAGGTAGGTCAACTAATATAGTTCTCAGAGAGCCTTCGATCCTAGAGGTGACCAACAAATAGGTTTTCGTATATTGACTCTGCCATTACCGATTTCAACGAGCGATCGATTCCGGTTTCTGGGACCCACATCGAAGAACTGTGGGCATTCTTCGCTGCCGATTCCAAAACCCAGAAGAAAATAAGACTCGAAGTCAGAAGTCGACTGCATCAGTTTTCGCACCCGGAAGATCGATCCCTCACAAGGCAGGCTGCTGAAGCCATGCTCAAAGACATCATGCCGCCAGGAAATTCGACCAATAAGGCGCCTAGACCTGCTACACCAGTGGTAGGAATCCCTCGCCGCAAAGGAGGGCAAATACCTGGCCGCGTGGGGAAGGCAACAATGGCAACAAGATCTCAGCAGGCCGAGCTGACAGAGATCGATTACGAAGCTTTAGCACGAGCGGAAAAGGAACTGGGTCGCCCAATGGATACCGACAGCGAAAGCGAAGATTGGGAGGATTGATGGTAATATTGAGTCGCACAACATTGTTCGATTGCGGGCTATGAGAGCTCAATTAATGCCCCAATAGAGCTGAATTGGTGTATTAGCATTATAGCAAACTAACTTGTCATGATAATGCGACGTTCAATATCTGGGGGAGGAGAAGGGATGGTGTGCGCTTATGGATGTATCAACAACCAATCACTGAGACACTGTTATACGGATACAACAATACCACGAACTAAAATAAAGCCGCCCCAGACCTTCTGTGGCGAGGTAGGCTACGATTATCAAGAAGACGCTAAACAGTGGGCTTTCATGTATGATGTACTCCTTTACAGATGCATGTACTACCTATCACGATCAAAAAAAGGCACGATGGCACACAAGGCCAAATGATTATCTATCTTGTCTTCCCGAAATCCCGAAATGCCGTCGTCAAGTTGGGGTATTCGCTTGGTCAAGATCGCGTCGGAAAGCACTCACTGCACGAAAACCCTGTGCTATTGACTTCGCTGGGTCATCTAAACAGCCCGTCGTGAATGTCTCTCATAGCTGTATCACTAACCAGGCAATCTCATACCCAGTCCACCGTCTGGCTCGGGTGACCCATACATACCTATAACAACGAAGCGGCGAAGAGCGTGATGCTCCCACAGCTTGTCGGGATCCAGCTACGAGTACTCCGCACATACATCGCGCTCGAGAGTGAATGACTGACTATCTGGGGAGTTAGATGGGGAACGCGAAGATTACAGGAAGGTCTGTCTATCAGCAAAGAAACGGCGGAAGGGGAGAGATGCATTGTGAATTCGTCGAGCGTCTACGAGCATTTCCCAGGCAGTGCCTTTCACTATCCCTCTTACATTGCATCGTAATCGCTGCCTTAAAGGGATGAGCAAGTTCGGGAATCTCAGCTTCAGGTCACTCTTGCAGAAGTGATGGGTGGATGGATCATCAGATCAAATTGGAAGGAAAGTGGACATGTATGCTGATAGGCTCAGAGTGGCCTTTGATTTATTTATCGCTCGTTCGCTGCCCCGGCCTTTCTCTAGACGCTTTCTAAATCATGATTGTGTAGCACACAGGGCGGCACATTTCTGGGGCCTTCTCCATTTTTGGAAATTCTCTGTTTCTCGTCGAAGTTGTTCTCCTTGAGAAATAATATCGTTTTGACCGATTGAAATATTCAAGTGCACAATTCAGTTGGCCAACAGTACGATTGTTTTGTGTCATTACTCTGCGGAATCAATTGCTTCCGCATCTAGCACGGAGCAGTTTGTGTGCTGATGGAACGTGGGAAAGCCCCAAGAAGTGTCAGGGTGGGTATGGTGGTTGTGAAGGTGACTGGATAGACAAATCTGGTCGAGACGGTAGGATTAATCCATTGAATTGTCTCTTCACCCCTCTCCCCCAACTCGATGCAATCGGGTGTCATGGCAATGACAAACGAATGGTTTACTAACACAGGATGTGAGAACATGAGGAGAATTTTGGGAGCCCGTCATGTTGATGCTCAGTCTTCGCCGAGTCTGCGCTCTTGAGAACCAGCGAAAACGTAGAGTTTAGAAATCCTACGACCTCTGCCGTGAGAGTTTTGCAATGCAGGTTTGTCTCACAAAAGAGGATGCAAACGCATCATTGCATCTTCTTCACCATTGGAGTGGCCTATCCGGAATCAGCTGGCTATCATCCCATTCACCTTCCTTCTGCACAAGTGATTGTTGGGGTTCTCCAATGCTGACTTGCTCCATGAAGGGGTTCTGCTCACCGCCGTTGACATATTCCCTCCTCTCCACTACCCCATAATCTCCTTGAACGGGGGGCATTGCGCACATTTGATTGCGAGCTGGGATCGGGGGTGGTGCATCAGGTGGTGGGTAGACAATGTCTCGCTTCACGGTCTCCACGACTTCATTAACCTTTTCGGACTGTACATAAACCAGAAGGTAAGGATTGGGAGGGGGTCCCCAATTGTCTTGGATGGGCTTGCCGAATATTTCGTTCCGATTCTGGACCACTGTGACACGATCATCGTTGTACTTGCGCCAGATTTCCTTCTTGTGGTCGTAGATATACACCCAATAATGGCCACCACCAGCACTTCCGCGGTGGAAGAAAGCTGCGTGCAACCGATATGGATGTTTGCGCATGTCCACGAAGGCTTCCTTGATCTGCTGTGTGACAGCTTCCGATCGAGCCTTGAGTTCTGGAGAAATATTAGCGTGAATAATGGAGAAGTGTTCTCATGTAATCAGACCGTCCAGTTCGATCCGAGCATTCTCGGCCAATGATCCGAGAATTGCAATGGTACTTGGCTTGACTTCGAGTTCACCCCCAATAGACTCGCTTGGTATCTCTGCAAGATATTCCAGAGCAAGTTTCGCATCTTCTAAAAGGGTTGGGATGTCCCTGGATTGTCCCTTCGGAGGTGTTAACTTGGATTCTGAATTCCTACATTCAGACAACTTACATGTTTCTTTTCAAGGACAGCCCTCCGCGCAGAAAGGATTAATAGCTCTGCTTTCAGATCCCATGTCTGTTGACGGCGTTTCATGAGCTCGGAATCAGGTGCACTTTCAAGGTATCGGTCCATGTAGATTGTTTCCGGGACGTCTACATGGTGGTTGACCTTTTCCTGACGATTGGCCTCCTTATTCCAAATCACCCGATCTAGCTGAATGCAAAGAACGGGTGGCAGTGTTTCGAGAGAAGTGTAGCCCTTCTTCTCAGCCCCGCCAACTTGGAGGTCGTACTCATTGTCGATTGCCGCATAGACATCCGCAGGTTGGTTGCTCACTCGAGTGATAATATCTCGATATTGCTCCGACTTGGAGAGGTCTTTGTCGTTTTCAGTATGACGGATGAGCTGTCCGTAGAAAGTGTCGTGCACTTCATCTAGCTGCTCCCCAGTCTTATCAAAGCCAGTAGGCCGAATTGCCGAAGACAGTGAAGTGAGAACATGTGAAATGACTTCTGTGACATCTTGTTGCCTAGCATATTCTTCTAGCGTTGTCGTTGTGTTTTCGATGGGCTTCCGTGGCGGAACTGGTGGAGGTTTTCCCGGGGGAGGAAGATATTTCAACGGCTCTTGCTTTGTTTCAGTCTCTTCAGATACCGGTCCTAGAGACAGTAGTCCGGCTTGCGAATTCAATTTGGACGGGGATGAGGGTGCAAGGGGGGCGGTATTTTGCTCCTGGGAGTGTCCACCTTTTGGTGGGGTCGCGGCTTTGCCAGGGGATAAGTTCTCCTTGTTGTCAAGTATCGCTCGTTGGTCGGCTGCGTTGCTGTCAAGGAGACCTTGCTCGGAGTCTGGTTTGGAGAAAAGTGTCTCCTCGCTAGAATTATCGGCCATCTTAGCATCCTGCCCATCCAAATCGATTAGACTCGATGCATCAAAACCAAGAGGGTCGATTCCATTATTTTCGGTTGGCGACTGTACGATAACATCGCTTCTGCCATTTCTTGCATATTCATCCAGGCTGAGAGGGCCGAGGAAAGCCATGCCATCTGTCTGACTTAGACTTGGGCGGTCGTTGGACTTGAGTGTTGATCTGCGTCGCATTCTTTCCTTAAGGTTGTGGCTCTCCAAGGTAAGACGAGCAAGTTCTTGCTCTGGTCTAATCGAAGAATGAGGGCTTTGGATCATTCCTTGAAACAAGGAAGCTAGGCTCATCACGACTAAAAAACATGTTAAACGGGCATACAATGTGTAGGGTCGTACTTACACTTTTGGGCGGTCTGCACCTCATGGAGACTAATTTGTCGCTGTCCAACACGTTTTTGCTCGATACTGCTTCCATCAAGAGCCATCTTGTAATCGTCAAAGTTCAGAACAACTTTTCGTAGATCGGTTGTGGTGAACAGAACCTGTAGGAGGCTGTTTAGGTAACAAGTATTGCCGATGTTTTCAAGGCCAACTGGCTCTTCAGAGGTGCCTTGCGGTGCTTGCGGTGCTCTCGCATGCAGGTGGTCAAACAAAACCGAGCTGTTTCTTCCATTTGCGATTGCAGTGAGGGCTTTGGTAAAGAACTCGACACTGTTTGGGTTTTCATCAATGGCACTGTTGTACTGGAGAATGATGAGATCATCATCAATCTCACGATTGTGGATATGAAGAGCCTGATAACCCTCTGCTGGCTCCATTGGGGCGTCGGAGGAAAATCCAGACTCAATCCAGGATGTTAGAAAGTGGCTTCTGCGGTGTTTTGCAATTATTGAAACGGCTTTGATTGCCTGGTCTTCCACGCTTTTGTTGTCGTTGGTCTTTTATCAAATAGTCAGTATCGGATGTCAGGTGAAAAGATCTGAAGGTGACACAAACCTTGACAGCAAACAAAGCCTGAATGTGCTCATCCTCGTTTGTTGGACTAGCGTCTAAGAAAAGAAGCGCCTGTTCATAGGTTTCAAGAACTGGAGGGGAGGATGTCAGTGAAGTGCGCAAGTCGATCTTGACCGCCTTACCATTTTGTGCCGTATCTATCAGTTTTTTGCTATTACGATGAACGCCAATGATCCGCAGGTAATCCCTGAGTTCAAGCTCGTGGGCAGGCGCGTCTGCTAGCGTAGCAGTGAACGAGCCGATAATATCATCATCATTGACAAGGGCTTCGCGTCCCGTGAGCTGGAAAGCCTTGTAAGCCTTGTTCAGCATTTCTACCTCAAAGCGACCTCTTGAGGTTTCCATGACGACAGCAGTCTCAACGATATCACTCTGCCGTTGATTAGCAATGTAGCGAAGATTGCTCAGGTATGTAGGCGTGTTCTGAGGATCCGTTTCCACTTGCCACTGGTAAGCTTTGATGACAAGATCATCTGAGAGATCGGATGGGCAGCCTAGCGCTATGAATGAACCAGTCCTCATCTCTGGGCCCAATTTCTCTGTTCTACTGGAGGGATGTTTGTCATAGTCTTGACTTCCAAGGACGCGGGAGAGCTCCCTATCGGCGCTTTGGGGCTGCACAAGATCTTGGATTTGCTCCCGCTCGCCATGCGGGCGTTGCAGAATAAGAGCAACAATTTCGTGCTCTGCATTGTCGAGGAATACATTCACCGCGCTTTGGAATGGTTGAGACTCTTCAAAAATAGGCTCGGGCACCTTCCAAGCATTCCCAGGGTCGAGCTGAAAGCCCAGATGCTCAAGTACATTACGACAGGCGATGCCATCAGGACCGAAGCGGACAATGAATCTCTTGTTGGTGAGCCTGATGAGGCTAAACTTTGAATCGGACTTGGCCTTCCAGGCGTTCCTGAGATAGGAGCGAAGATCACACAAGACATCGGTAGGGGTAGGGTTTTTCATGCCCTCTGTCTGACCTTCCTGCCTTCGAAAAGCTTCTTCCGTCCGCTGGCTTAGCAAATCTGTGTTGGTTAGAACACGGACATCGTTTGGGCGTAAGACTGGTGGACTGAAACGAATGTTTACAGTGGCCGAACATGTGGTGGATGAACACTTGAAGGTGTATATCTCGTCTTCTGAACTTGGGTTCTGTCGCCTCCACAAGTTGCGCTCCAATGCCTCTTGGAATTCCGACCTGACCAAGTGGTGAAGAGGATGATCAGCATTAGGACAAGGGGCATGCTCGAATCTGGTGGTATAGTCAACCTTGATGTGAACATGGACCCGACAGGCCAGACAGAATGCCGCCGCAGTCCAAACAGTCTCGGGTCCTGGGGTCTCATCTTGTGCCGGTGGGCTTGACTGGCGAGGCTTGATGCAAAATCTGTGTCTGCAACTCCCAAGATTGATGGCCTCACCCAGGTACTGGACTTGACTGAAGTGAAGGGGCGAATCCGCCAACAGGTTGGGAAGGGTGGATTGCCATGGTTCGTATAGAGTGAGATCTTGAAGAAGTGCTGGAGCAGTCCGCCCTGGAGATAGCTCGAAGGTTAGCAAAACTCCTCGCTTCACATTTGAGATGAATGTTACACACCAGAACCTTTAACCGGGGCAATGAAGGACCTTATGTTCCCTTGCACGCCGGCCATACAAAACCGGTCGGTAGTAACCTGCCGGCCCCGGGAGCCAGCAGAAAGGTGGTAAATTCCGTAGGTATTCTATAGAATGGAATAACAGCCGAGATTTCAAGTATTGAATATAGAATAGGTGCAGGAGATTGTAGAGACGGTATGCGACAGGCTGTTCTTCTTCTCCAACGCAAAGGAGCAGATTGGTCAAGGATGTAGATGGGAATCCCGTCGATGGATGAAAACAACTGGGGCTCGAGCCCAAACAGAAAGACCTAAGCTTATTGTACAAGACCCCAAACACTTGATTGCTGGTGTCAACGGCAAGTCAGCTATACAAATGTCTAGAAAGTACAGCGAGGAGACATCACAGATTGCGTGTCACGCCCAGTTGAACCTGTGGCTTCCAGGGAGCCTGAGCCTTCGTGCCTGCGCCTGCCAGTGCGGCGACACCTGTGCACCCAATTAACAGCAACTACGATTACTCGCACGCCCGGGAGCGCCTACAGGCGGGCAATAGGCGAGCCTGCCAACTTTACGGAGTAGTCTTACGAATTTGCAAGTGTTAGTAGCCTTGGAGATCACTAATCTGCCGCCAAATCGCAGATTTCGAGAATCATTGGTGGTCACAAGAAGGCTCAGTGCTAGCTCCCGTTAGTGGATGCTAATACCAAAAACTAACCGGTCCCATTGGTTGCTTGCTTGGAGCTCTCCTGTTGCAAGATCGCATGTTCCACCACCACTCATGTGTGCCCTTTTGTCAATTTGGACCTCAACAACGGACTGCACACAACCCACTATACCTCCCACCATCGCTGTGGCCCTCAACTCCGTATCCCGACCTCGAATTCGACACTCTACAGGCCATATACAGTTGTCCATGAAGTAGTCACCTCCACCGAGAACCCCCGTCTGAGCAGTCGCAGCAATGGCTGATCTCGTCGACCCAAAACCTGTCGACTCCCGCTCGACGCCCTTCTACCAACCTCAAGATGCTCTGGGCGCCGCAACACGCGCCAGCGTTCTGACCGGAACTGCCGGTTTGTTCTTGGCCGCAGTGAAAAACACCGTGACCAAGGAAAATGTTGGTGCTTTCGGTGTCATTTCACGGTTCGGAAGCACAGTGGGCGTTTTTGGTATGAGACTGAGACTGCTTTGATGCTTCATACTTCAGTGTTCCTAACATGCCATAGCTGCTGCTGGCGGATTCTATCAATTTGCTGCCAGCGCCTCTGCAAATTTACGCCAGAAAAATGACCATATCAACAATGCAATTGGTGGTGCAGTCGCTGGCGCAATTTTGGGTGCAGCCAGTATGCATATCGTGTCCTGGTCAGCTTGTTCCTTTGGCTGACAGACGACAGAATCTCGCGCCTCCGCAGTTGTCCTTAACTCCTTCCTACTAGGAACTGCTGCAGGTGTCGTTGGCTACACACAATCTTCTGTCTTTGCGTCTGCGGATGACGATCCAAGCATAGATCGCATTACAGAGAAAGAAGATGCCAAAAGCCGGTTCCGACGACCTATAAATGAGACTATAAATGAGTTGGGCGAAGGGAGAGGTAGGTGTTCTGACTTGCTAGTACTGCTGAGATGCTGAGGCAGATATAGGTATCTATGGAGCCGGGTATGACGAGAGAAGGAAACAGCGCCTGAAGGAGAAATACGGCATCGACGTCCCCGAACCATACTACAAGCCTTCGTCGTAAATGAAACAACACCAGCATGCAGCGTGTTGCATGGTTCAACTCAAACCCTTGCATGGCATCGATCCTGAGAAGGGTCGCGCTTTCTCCCGAATAAGTCATGGATTAAGGCGTGGCTGGAGAAGCCAACGCGACAAGCCAAGGTCAATGGAGTCTCTTGTACATAGTGAAAACTAAATCCTGTAAACATACTGGGCGGACGAAGAGCAGGCAGATCCAAAGAAAAAAGACCCAGAATAAAAACAATACGACCTCGAGGCTATGCGAGTGGTCATACAATTTCATATGATGGAAACCGGGAGATTTTCGTACCGAGTAGATAAGTACCTAGGGCGGGTGATGGTGCAAGTTCGAAGAAGAACGGGGCCACGTTTACGGTTGAAGTATGTAATCGTCCAATCCGCAAGCCATCTATCCATCAGGCAAAAACGACTACCGCTGGTGTGAACATCCCTCGATCAGGAAGTATCCGGCATCGCGACCCCGCAAGTGCATGGGCAGCTTGCCACCAGCCCAAATCTATGCCTCTGTATCGATGGTCTGAGAGCCGCAGGCGATTGGCATTGGCAGTGACAGGGCAAACCGGGCTAACAGCAGAGGTGCAATGGCCCCATGTCAATACCCGAAACAGCTGCGGAGCAATGCAAGTAGCATTAAGAGTATTGACATGAACCCTCTACTGATACGTCTTCCGTCGACGACCTTTGGTGGTGACCAAGTCTCGCTATTGAAGAATCTCCCGTTTACGAGTCAGAGATTAGAGCGACTGGTGGAACTGGTGCAATAATGGTTTGCAATATATCATATATAGCACAGTAGTACTCGGTAGTTGGATAATAAATATTGGCCACCATACATCCCGAACTCGCCTCCTCGCAATGACGCCTGTGCCCAGTCTTGGAGTTCTTCAAAAGTGCTCGTGGCTTTGAAAATCAATGACGTGGAGGGCATGTCGTTCGGCCATGGGTCCCCCTGTGTGCCCAATTTTGTGAAATTTGTACCTGTTAACTTTTAACTTCGACTCTGGAGTCTAGACAGACATGAAGGGATGGATTTCCAGCTGGCAACAACACTGGCATACCTATCTATACAGTGCTATGATAGAGGTTATCCTTTGAGGCTATCGCACACGAATTTATGTTGGACCTAGTTGGGGTAAGGAACCCTTTGGGCCTTTCAGGTGCATGCTTTATAATGGCTTACGTCGGCATGCATCATCATTCCGCTCGGGGACTGCTTCTGACAACTGTAGTAGTAATCCCACTTGCAAGTCGTAAGTTGTAACCACCGAGTACCTGGGCCTTGGGAGTTAACTAATTTACTAGCTGGAGGTGCCACATTTGCCCCGAATGCCCCTAGCCATTCCCCGATTTTGACTATTGCGAACTACTACCGAGAAGGGTGGAGTCGATCCCGCTCACCAAATTCAATAGAGGTCGATGCTAATCGAGATACCACCTCTCTTGGACGAATCCTCGAGCTTGCCCTTTAGCATGGCACTCGGGTCCCGGAAGCTAGTCGATGTGGCTTTTTATATTTGAAGTGGCTAAGTACGTGGAGTACCTCTGAGGACTCGTAGGCCAACTCTTCTCACCTCCCAAAGACGGCGTACCGAGTACCGTCCAAAAGGTAACAAAGTACGGCGTACATAATAGTATGATGCTGAGATGCTCTACGTAGATGTATCTTGAAGAGATCAGGAACACTCGTATGTGGCTCTCTGACGGGCGGGCACTGATTTAGGTGCATTGGTATGCACCTAATAATGTACCAAGTTTCTCGTCCAGAGAGCAGCAGCTCGCTACCTCCTCCAGACCTCTGTGCTCGTACAGTAATTACATCTGCATCCTGAGTCCGATTTGATGCGGGTAGCTCCTTTCTCGATTCAGCCAAGTGTTGTGGGATGATGGATGATGAATTGACTCGCTAGGGCCACCAGGAGCATGATTGCCGCACACCTTCCAAGTTAGTCCTCGTTGCTCTATTAAGCACTGGCGGTTCACACTTTCAATTCAGCTTGCAGCTTGTGTGGAAATGATTGTTGCAAGTCATCCAACACACCAAATGAGGGACCGTGACTGCAATCCAGCCCAGCTACGAGGAGGGGGAGACTTACTCGTAACTACGCAAGGTTAACTGCTGGACCAGCAGCAACCTTAGTCACGGCCGAGGGTTGTTTCCCCTGGTTGGTTAGCCTTTAGGTTCCCTGGGCCCACCTGCAGACCCCCCCAAGCCCTCAGCCCGCAGCCCTCCCGGGCCAAATGGTTCCTTTCCAGGTGCCAGGACCCAGAGCTCCAGACGAGTCTCTCCACTCTTGCTGCTGGGCCTTCTGTGATCAACTGAACCTGCTACCCTGCACCTCAGAGCGGCAGTGGCCCGCAGGCCCAGTCAGCCAAAGCCGAGGGCACCGCCCCCTCTTCTTTGTCGATTGCCCATTGTTGCACCGAACACCCACACCCAAAGAAAGGTGAAGCAGATTGGCATTTGATTGTCAGACTCAGAGCCTAAGAAGAGAGGGTTGCGCCTCTTGTCCTCTGATTGTGTGACGGAGTGTCTTCGTTGCTGCCGTCAACCTCGCCTTCCTGGCTGCTTCCTCCACTCGACGTCATCCACTTTCCAACTCCCACTGCTGCACCGCATCCTGTCGCATCTCATTTCCTTTGTAACTCTTTTCGACTCCTTCGCATAGCTCCCTTCTCTCATCTACCCTCCACCAACTACCAACTTGCCAACCTACTATACCTCGATCAGGCTCATTTCACCATTGCCTTCTAGCTTCTCACTCCCGTTTGCTTGCAATCCCTCCAACTCTAACAATGTCATCAACATGATCATTGTCGCCTAACCTTGCTCTCTGCCTCCCACGTCACGGCTCTGGTTCTTCTGCTTGCTTGCCCCGGCTCAATTCGGCCAATTCCCAACTGGTGACATCAATACACCATGGTGGAGAGACCTGTTACTCCCGGCTCAGCCGCTCCTGCTGGAAGCGTTGCTCTTGCAGATCCCTCTCTACACTCGGCGCGACCGGCCAGCGCTCGTCCTTCCTCGAGACCTGTATCTTACGTTGGAACTCACCATACCGATGCTGTGTCGCACTTGGATAACTCTCATGGCGCTGGCGCCCCCCAGCGATCATCTGTGCTTTCTCAGACAGCCGGTTCTTATGAGGAAGCTCCAATGTCGGCAAATCATGAGGAGCCTCCAGAGCTTCCTCGAACCAATTCTCACCTATCCACATCTCAATCCATCCTGCCATCGAGGAGCGGCACGCTGAAGAAGAAGCCCTCATTACACAAAAGTGCCAGCTTGAAGAGAACCGCTAGTAAACGGAGTAGCTATGCTGGCTCTGTCAGGAGTTTGAAATTGGGCGAGAAAGAGAAGTATGGTGAGACCGAGGAGACCAACAGTGTCTTTTACTGCCCTGTACCTACCAGCGGCAACCCAACAGAGCTTCTCGCCAACCGCTTTCAAGGTCAGTCTCATTCACTCCGCTCCGTCTCCAATCGTAACTAACCATCCTTCAGCATGGCGTAAGGTGTTGAAGGACCTGATATCATATTTTCGAGATCTACACAAATCCTACGAGTCTCGAGCCAAATCGTTACTCGCAACTTCAACCGTCATAAACAACACGTCTTTCCCGCCTACCTTATTTAGTTCAAATGGATTAGGAGACGCTGCCTACATCTTAAAAGACTTCCACAAGCAAGCTATCGCCGAGGCCAACAAGGCTCGCGATCTTTGCAACGAAGTCGTCATGCAATTGACAGGTCTTCGCAGCGACCTGCAGCAGAAAATCAAGGAAATTAAAAGCTTGTCTGGTGACTTCAAGAATTCAGTGGACAAAGAGCAAGAAGGCTCCAAGAAAGCCGTTCGTTCTCTGCAGGAGGCCCTTGGAATGGTGGACCACGATGCCGCTTCGACTAGTGGGAAAGGTGACCCATTCCTAGTGAAGATGTCCGTCGACAAGCAAATTGAACGCCAGATTGATGAAGAGAATTATTTACACCGGGTTTGTTCAAAACCCATGTTGAGAATATGACGTACTAGCTAACTCAGCCAGGCCTATCTGAACCTCGAGGCATCGGGTCGCGAATTGGAGTCAATAGTTGTGGGAGAGATTCAAAAGGCCTACAATGTCATTGCCGGGGTCCTTCGCCGTGAGGCCGACGAGGCTTATGATACCGCTGAAAAGTTGAAGGACGGTCCTGTCGCAGTTGCAAAGGATCATGAATGGGACGAATTTGTCACCAATAACACCGCCATGGTAGACCCCAGAAATCCCATCCGACAAGTATCCCATATCGTTTACCCCGGTAAGGACCATCCCGCGGCAATCGAGGTCCGAAGTGGTATGCTAGAACGGAAGAGTAAATACCTCAAAAACTACACCCCGGGTTGGTGAGTCCTGCAATATTCCCGGATACCCATCCCTTTTTGCACCCTAACAATCGATTAGGTATATTCTTTCACCTACACATCTCCATGAGTTCAAATCCGCCGATCGCATCTCTGCCCAGGCACCTGTTATGTCGCTATACTTGCCCGAGCAAAAGCTAGGATCGCATTCTGAACCTGGTTCTTCATCACATAAGTTTATGCTCAAAGGTAGACAGACAGGTTCCATGCACCGTGGCCATGCCTGGGTTTTTAGGGCTGAAACTCATGAAACCATGCTAGCATGGTTCAATGATGTCAAAGAATTGACAGAAAAGAGAGGTGAGGAGCGGAATGAGTTTGTCCGACGACAGCACGCAAGATCCCTCTCAGGAAATAGCCTGAAGCCCGCCAGTATCATCAGTTCTGATGGAGCTTTGGAAGAGGATGAAGCGGATCGTATCGCCTTTGCAGGGGAACAATCCGTGCGTGGAAATTCCGTTTCAGACGGGGCCGTTATCGGCGGAGTCGATGGTCTTGGAGCCGTTCCTGGTCACGATCTTGATGACAATCGATCTGATGTTGGATGGCGACCACCTCAACAACGACCTGCACCAGGTGGGCGATTTCCGTCAGACGTCAATGTACAACGAGGCTTACAAGCACCCCTTTCGCCATCTAGTGGAGAGAGTTCCGATCGAGACCGCGACATCATAGCCGCAGCCGGCGCCCTACCAGGAAGCGGACTCCCTTTTGCAAATACATTCGAAAGACATACAGAGCTCCAACCCGAAGCCTCTGCTTTGGCAAACGGTTCTCAGTCCCAAATTCATCATACAGCAGATTCGCACTCTCCAACTCAGTACTCGTCCGGAGAACATCATAACATTGTCGTAACAACCCATGGTACAGTCCCATCTCACGGCAGTGGCAGCCAATATGGCGAGTGGATGGCACCCATTGCGGCAGGTACTGCAGGTGCTGCAGGTGCTGCTGTGGGAGCGGGTGTGATGCATCACCATCACCAACAGCAACACCCACCTCTGGCAGAACCTGCCAAATCTGAAATGGACAATGCCATCCCACAATATGGGCAATCATCTCCGCCAATTCCAGTTGCCACTGCTGTGCCGATCGATGCCCCAACTGGGCCACGCGCTTTAAGCGAGACAACTACCGCCCCTAGTTCAGCAGTTGGCAATACTGCATCATCAAATACAGAAACCGCGACCCTGTCCACCGTTCCCACCAGCACAGGTTATCCCAGCCAGAATGAGAGTATGTTCAATAGCAATGGAGGCTTTGTTGGTTCAAAGGCCGTGTCATCTACTCAGCCAGACTATTTACCGAATCCCACTGAGAGAAGTAAAAGCCACAGCACCATCAGCGATTTCCACATACCAGGCGAGTTCCCTCCGACTCCTGCCCTCCACGAGGAGAAGAGACTCGAAGCGCCCCAGAAGTGAGGACAGTCACCACCATTTTATCGCCACGGCGATGCGAGCTGACAATAGGGGATGATGAAGGGATGAAATACAAATGGACAACAGGCCAAAACTACGTACTATCGACTGCAGGTCAATCATGGGATGGAAATTAATCGTTGAAAAATGCCGCCACTGGAAAGGTTCAACGGGCGCTGTACGACTTTTGCTTAGGCTGCTTACCTGCGTGCGTGCGTGTTTGATTGTTTGAAATGTTCTTTTTTTGATTTTCCGAGATACCACAATCGTTATCTGCTTGTTATTTTGCCTTGCTATGTATGTATGTATCTCGATATCATCCCCCCCTTTCCCCAGCGTCTTCTACGAGAGATAGGGAGGGAGATTGTCGAGACACAGTGGCGCGAAGGGCGCCCGGTTCGAGGATCAAAATACACATACCTTTTACGAAGTTCATCCCCCAGAAATTGGGAATAGGCGGCGTGCCTGATACAGTAATGCAGGAGAAGGGAAGGATAGGATAGGATAGGATAGGATACATAACAAGTGAATTTGCCTGCCAGGTTGCACTGTTTCGTTTTCTACATGTGTATGGAGTACCTGTGGACGGGAGCCTCCCTATGTATGAACCTGTCTCTCTGCTACCTGCTCGAGTGGTGGTCTACAAATGTAGGTATTCAACCACAACTGGGACGCGTGAGGAGGACACGTCTGTCTATTCACATCTCCTTCGCAGCTTGAACGACCCCCCTGGTGCTGGATATTGATCCTTGGAATTGGTTTGCATGAATGCAGAAGCAGGTTGTCATTCTCATTTCGAGGGCCGTAGAGTTGAGAGTTGTCCTTCGCTGGAACATCGACCGGTGTTTTGGGAGGAGGGAGAGTGAGCTGGAGGCACAGTTACATTGCACGATGGAAAGAAAGTGCGTGGTTGTATGTATCCTCTCAGCTAAGCAGCTGGTGGGTCGAGGATGAGGGTGTCTGGATTGGTCCTCCTTCCTCTATTTAGCGACTGCGATGGCCCTCGTGGGCCGGAGAATCCTTTGTAAAATCGCTCCCCCTCAGGGCTGTATTGATGTCTCTGGACGGGACATTGGTCTCTTCCTCTGTCTGGGCTACGGAGATGGATGTGTTGCGCTGGGCTGCTGTTTGAGTAGAGTGTTGAGGGGACGGTTGGATTTCTCCCAGCAGTCAGTCACTCACCTTCGCGGTTCCTCAGAAGGGGTTGAAGCGCAATGGCTGCCACCGTAGACGTGGGCGGCGGATTCACATGGCAGGCCAAGATGCCAACCTCTGTTATGGAAATCTGCTTCTCGCGATGGAAGGATGGTCCTTCAATCACAAAGCACAGAGCATGAACTCGCCATTTCACGCGGAGATCCTACCACAAAGCCGCAGGTTTTCTTTCGATCCAAAATCTGCCCCACGAACCTCAAGGATCGAGACCATGGAGCCTCCGCCTCGTCTGCTCGTCAAACCTCGCGGCTGCAAAAAGATCCAACGCAAATTGCGCGTCTGACATCGCGGCCAGGACGGGCTGCATGCTTGCCGTGTTGCCCTCCATGCTATGGAGGTGATTCCGGAGCTGGTTCAGCAAGGGTTCGAGGTCGGGAGAGTCCAGAAAAACGGGCCCCTCTGTTGCATCTCCATGCGCAGGATGTGTGGAGATGCCGGCAATGCTGTTGACCTTGTCGATGGTCTCCCGTTTGGTCGTCTGCTTTCCGCCGCCCTCGTCACCGTCGCCCTGGTCGTCGTCGTCCTCCTCCTCCCACGCCTCGGTCTCGTCAACCGCCCTCGCCAAGCGATGTAATCCACGCTCCTGCTTCTGTCTCAGCGAGTAACTGCTCCTCAGCGCGTCCTCGAGCCTCGCGAGCTCGGCCTTGTCGTGTTTCAGCGCCCGCTGCTCGCGTTTGATCTGGCGGCGCAACAGATGGCTCGATCGCTGGTGCATCGTGAGCGTGGATTGTAGGGATGAGATGCGGTTCAGCGTCGCTTCGAAGGAGAAGTGCTCGTCTGTCGCGGACGTTGATGTTGATGTAGATGTAGAGGATGCTGCGTTGGTGGGGAAGGGCATTCGTGGGAGGCGCGAGAGGAGTCTGTATGCAGTTGGACGGTGCATTCGTTAGTATAGCGCTTTTAGGAAAATTTAACGTCGGGGGCAAAGGGGGAAAAGTTTTGGGAGAGGTAGGTACTGACTTATCAGTGACATCCTCCACTGCTTGTTCATAATCCCGATCTAAGATGTCGTTCTTCGTCTTCTTTGTCGTCCGCGGCTTCCCCTTCGCGCCTATCGGTGGAATCCGCCCCGACGCGGCACGCTTCGTCTTCAGAGACAGCAGGATTGCGCGCACTCTGTCCTGCGAGGATTGAGGCAGCGGCTTCCATTTCTTGCGGATCGTGCTCTGCGAGATATGGCGCACGCGGGGCTCGAGGTGTGCGAATGGTTGTGTTGATCCTGTGTCGTCTGTTGCTTCCATGATTGTTTTGGATAGTTCGTTGAGATATGTAGGCTGTTTATCGGGCGGGAATCGATATTCCTCACGTCGTTATGAGCTTTGACGCGTAATGGCGCGTGTGGACTATGTGTTTGAGCCGGAAATCTGGACCTTGGTTTGGGTGGAGGAAGTAGATGGTGTAATTACGAGGCTTTAGGTGGCCTCAATTGGCTTAGCGCAGCCTTGTGAGATTTCGAACAGTGTCTCCTTTTGGGACCATTCAACTTGTGACTTTCTGGATGGTGAACAGGGTCAGGGGCATCAAGTGCTAGTGTCTATTATATCTAAAACCAAGTAATGGCTGACATGATCGCCATCAATGCGCTTTTGACTAATAAGTGTACCTAAAATCCGGTATGCCCTCGATAAAGTACAGACCTCTCTTCGCATTCCGGTTCGACACCCAGAACCAGATGGTACAAGTCAAAACAATACAGATCATCAGGATATGACTCCCAATGCTTACCCATATTGCGGTCAAATACCTAGGCGCTTCGGGTTGGCGAACTATATAACTTCCAGCAATGCCCCCGAGACCGTTACAGGCAGAGATCGCGGCCGCAACCGTTGCTCTTTTCCACTGTCCAACCACGTTGTTTGCCTGGTAGGCATTCAGAGCAGCCCAGTTCGAAACATATGCACCCGTGGCGAGAAAGGTCCCGATGTACCTCACGGTGACCTGGGACACAAAACCAAGCATGCAGAACCCCACGATTAGACTGCTGGCGTTGAAGATGATGATGGATGCGCGAATGCGATACTTGTCGCCGATGTAAGATGACAGGAGAACCGGGAGAACAGCATAGTAGTATGGCGGGGAGGATAAGATAATGGCTTTGTTCGCGCTGAAGCCCATACCGCTTTGCAGAATTATGGGGAGGAAGTATGACAGTGCGGTAGAGACAAGATTAAGAAGGAAGAAGAGCAGGCAGAAAGCGTAAAGCTTCAGATCGAGGAAGTGAACAGCAATATTCGATATTGTGAATGGCTTAGGCTTGCCACCGTCCCTGCGATCTAAGTTTATCCGGGTAATCGCAAGGGTCTTTTCTTCCAGCGAGAGGAAACGAAAAGAGTGTTCCGCATTGTCTGGAAAGTCGACCATCCAGAAATAGGTGATGATGCCGAGAAAGATTGTGACGGCGCCTTGAACGAGGTACATCCATTGCCAACCACGCAGCGAGTGGTACTGGTCAAGATGATTAAGACCATAATTCACAATAGAACCAGTTGCAAGGATGATTACTTCACCGGACTGCAGCAGAGCAAAGCGTAACTGCTGTTCCTTCCGAGTATACCACGCCGAGACGAGCCACGAGAGCCCTGGGAAAATACCGCTCATGCTGATTCCAAGGAGCACACGCAGGGCAATCATTTGCTTCCAAGATGTAATGGCAGCGGTACACATTGTGATGATGCCAAAGAAGATCGTGGCGGCTGCAAAGAAAATGCGTGGGCCCACAAATCGCATTACGATTGTGGCAGGGAGCTGGCAACAGACCGAAGCGACAGTGAAGATGAATATGGAAGCGGAATATCGATTGCCCGTGAGCTGCAGGTCGGACAGCATGCTCGTGACTGCCGCTGAGGAAATGATGCCGCTATCAAGCAGGTTCAAACTGCAGAGGATGCCAGAAATAGTGCAAAGACGAATGTCTATTTTGCGAACCAGGCGGGCTTCTTCCTCGAGGCTAGTTTGGGAACCATCATTCTGAGCAATCTCATTGTCCCCAAGGGTCTCATCCTGTGGAATAATGTTGATTGTGGCAGAGCCAGGAGTTGCAGGCCGTCCATTGGAGATTGTTGAACGGAGGGACCCATCCTGGTCAGAGGTGTTGTTTTGGTCTTGTTTTATCGTGACTTTTGCACTTGATGCCATGGTGCTAAGCTCACGGCGCCTGACTTGTAAGTATCATTGTGTTTAGTTGGCTTGGCTTGTAAGTTGTATCTCAGAACGGGCAGCCAACAACGAGGTGCGAGAGACACAACATGGAATGGATGACAAAAAAATTACGTGGGGCGGCCAGACGCTTGTGCGGGGAAGCATCGGCATCATTTGATTCTCCGCCCATCATCTCAGAGCACGTGCAGTTGCAGGTCCTCCGCGTCTCGACGGAGATATAGATAAACAATCATCAGAACAGGGTAGAGTTAAATGGAAGCGATAAATGGAAGTCTTAATTAGGTGTTTCAGGCGCATACCAAGCTACCTCATGATCAATAACCCAGGGCACAAAGAGTCCATCTTAAAAGGCAGCGACATTGGTAGCTTGCGACCGTTGGATGTTGAGGCTCAGCAGTTGGATGTGGAGGGGGAAGAGGCACCCAAGAAGCACCCACGCATGTCCCCTCTGGTCCCACGCTCTGGCATGTGATGCAAGTGTTGGGGTATTAATTGAAACTTGAAGATGCAAGCATGTGCCTCACCCACAAGTTGCGGCCACTGACACGGCCGGGTATTTGTTATGCGGGTGGTCACTGGTGGCACCGTTGCACTGACCACAAATCCACTGCTCGGGTTCACCAACTTTCTGCTAGAGTCTAGATGAGACCAAAACATTGACTGCATGCCCGTAATCAGTTGGAGTTGCAGTCTTCTTCCTTGTGTGCTGTACATGTACGAGTAGTGCCGAGTAAATACCCCAGTTACACAGTGCTACCTTCTGGGCACCCAGAGTTTACCGCGGGCACTCGGAGATCAAGGATGCCTCATCGGCCGGCCCAAAGGAAACTCGTCTAGAACCGGCAACTATTGCATTTCACACAGCCATTGCCACCAGAGCGTGCCCGTTGGATGAGCCACGCGAGATCTGCCATGATCTACTGTCGACCTTCTAAGATCTCGTTCTCTGTACCCATGTAAATACTTACTCTTGTACCTCGATTGACCTGATCTGGTGACCTTGTTAACCCTCACCACCACAATCTGCCACTCAACCACCGCCTCTTCCTACCTGTCTCTTTACTGCTCACTTACTTGACTCGCCGTACCAGGCTTTTTCGCCAGACTCGTCTGTAATACCACGAACAGACCATGGTCGAACTGATCTCTCCTCCCGATCCTCAATACTTAATTCCTCCTCTGCTTGCCTGTTTACCCACCTCATTTGCCTCTCCAAGGCCTCCTCCAGCCCTACTGCCTCTACTGTCGCCTATTCTTCGCCAGCGACTGCACATCAACACAGCCGGTGCTTCAACAGACAACTGGTCGCCTTTGCTGACTTGGGACGCCGCCAAAGGGCAATCGTTGAAGGACACAATCGAAAATGCCACTTTCGAGCCTCACCCCGCTTCAGGCGAGATCGAGGTTGGTGACACAGAGCCTATAAGATATAAGAGATTCGACGACGAAACATTAAAAGCCCAAATATCACTCCAAGAATGGCCATTCACCATCCTATATCTATGGTGCACTGGCAGTGATGAGGGAAATGCTTGGAAAGTGGCTGAGGTATTGCCACTGGACCAAGATCTACTAAACGACGGCACATGGTCCTCATCCATCAGCCATGCAAACGAGAGCGCCAACGAGAGGCTGGTGACTGAAGCTTTGCAAGAGGCAGACAGAGCAGCTGCGCCCTCCCAACGAAATCTTTCCGTGCAACCTACCGACGAGGATGATTACTGGGCCATGTACGATAAGACACCAGGCAGGACACCGGCTCGAATGGCATCAGTGGAGCCAAAGTTGGCTGGCGCATCTGAGGATGATTACTATGCACGCTATGGCAGTGTGCAGCCTGCAATGGACGGCCACGACCCAGATGAAGTGGTGGAAGATGCAGGACAGTCGACATTGCAGGGACACGTCTTGGAGAATTACCTGTCTCGAGACTCTGAAGTCCAGAAAGAGCAAAACCCACCACCTTACCACGGCTTCCTTGGGCTCGGAGTGGATACTGGCGGTGGTGATGATGAGGAGAAAGGACTGGAAATGACGCAACCAGTTCCTTCATCGCCGTCGACCAAGTCCTCAGAGGCGGTAGCTAGGCTAGAAGAACATGCTGAGCGATACGGATTATCAGACATTGGCATCAGACAACATATTGGAAGCAGTTTGAAGAGCATGTATCGACTAGCAAAAAGTGCGGGAATGGATCGCGAGGAGTTTGAAAGCATTGTGCACCGGGAACTGGAAACTTTGAGCATATTTGACCATCATGATTGATGCATGAGCAGGTGCATTAGCTAGTTATTTAGTATGGAGCCTGGAGTTTGTGCATGTGAGGGATGTGAATGTGTACGGAGTATGTACCATCAAAATTCAAATGTCGAATCAGGGGCAGATTTCTTGATCACTACTACATATACATATACGGAGTACTAGGTGTAGATGCTATGTGCATGCAAGTAAATAAGTAGTTATACGCGGGACCCCTGAATTGGGGGAGCTTTGAGCTGACGTGACGACAGCCCCCCTCAAGGCATAAAAGTCGCGTTCTTGTTTCTCCGAAAAAGTTGAAGACACGTCGTCCAGCCGAATCGAGATCACGCTCAACTCCTTGACCACCTCCCGCTCCACCACCTCTTCCTTCGCATTCACCACCACCATTTATTCAGCTGATTTCTTCTACTATACCATTCTTTCTTCTTTCATTGTCTTTTAATATTGTCGACCCCTACTTCTCTCCCTTCCACCACCCTGCTCTGGGTCCAAGCAACTGGTTTGCCGTCAGGAGCAGGCCACCCACCCCTTCCTCAGAATCCCTGCCCACAATGTCCACTCCTAATTCCACCCTACGCCAAAGGGCGGGCAAAGAGAAGAACAAAGGCTTGTCCAATGGACACACCGCCTCAGACGAGGCTTTGAACAAGGCCTTCGTCCAAGCCCAACAGAACAAGCCTAATGAATGGGACTATAAGCTCGCCCTGACCATTATCGCGACACTAGCCTTCGCCACTCGATTCTTTGGCATCAGCCATCCCGACGAGGTCGTCTTTGACGAGGTCCATTTTGGAAAGGTATACATAGTCTCTAAATCAGTAGACCTAGCCTCTAACACTGTCCCCAGTTCGCCTCCTACTATCTCCAACGCACCTACTTCTTCGACGTCCATCCTCCCTTTGGAAAGCTCCTCTTTGCCTTCATCGGCTGGGTAGTCGGTTACGATGGCCATTTCTTGTTTGACAATATCGGAGAATCCTATATTGCCAACAACGTCCCCTATGTCGCATTTCGGTCGGTCCCAGCCTTTCTCGGCGCCCTTACCGTCTGCGTCGTCTTCCTGATCATGTGGGAATCCGGCTACTCCCTCCCAGCCTGCGTCCTGGCGTCTGCCCTCGTTCTATTTGACAACTCTCATGTTGGCCAAACACGACTCATCCTGCTCGACGCCACCCTCGTCTTCTTCATGTCCCTCAGTATCCTCTCCTATGTCAAGTTCTACAAGCAACGACATGATCCATTCGGACGCAAATGGTGGAAGTGGCTGCTGTTGACCGGCTTCTGCATGAGCTGTGTCATCTCCACCAAGTACGTTGGAGCATTCTCGTTCTTCACCATTGGATGTGCCGTTTTGATCGACCTCTGGGATCTCCTTGACGTCAAGCGCAAAGGCGGTGCCTTGGATCTCTTCACCTTTGGAAAGCACTTCGCTGCACGTGCTCTGGGTCTCATCATCATTCCCTTCTTCTTCTATCTCTTCTGGTTCCAGGTCCATTTCGCCATCCTGACTCGATCTGGTCCGGGTGACGACTTCATGACACCCGAATTCCAGGAGACTCTCAGCGACAACCTCATGCACCAAGCTTCAATCGACATTCTATATTACGATAACATTGTCTTGCGGCACAAGGATACCAAAACCTACCTCCACAGCCACCCAGACAAGTATCCCCTCAGGTACGATGATGGCCGTATTTCAAGCCAGGGTCAGCAGGTAACTGGCTATCCATTCAACGACACAAACAACCAGTGGCAAATCCTGCCAAATACCCAACACCCTGATGGTTCTCACGTTGGCGCTCCTGTCATGAATGGCGATGTTGTAAAGCTAAGACACGTAGTCACTGATACTATTTTGTTGACCCACGATGTTGCATCGCCCTATTATCCCACAAATCAGGAGTTCACCACCGTTTCTTTGGAAGCTGCTTCTGGAGATCGCCATAACGATACCTTGTTTGAGATCAAGTTGGAGCAAGGAAAGAAGACAACTCCTTTCAAGTCCAAGTCCGGTCAATTCAAACTGATCCACTTTCCATCAAAGGTTGCCATGTGGACTCACACAACCCCTCTTCCTGAATGGGCATTCAAGCAAGCTGAAATCAACGGCAACAAGAATGCACAACAGTCCAGCAACATCTGGTATGTCGATGACATTCCCAGTATCCCCGAAGATTCTCCACGTCTGCTCAAGGAGCAGAAAAAGGTCAAGCATCTCCCTTTTTACATCAAGTATATTGAACTTCAACGTGCCATGTTTTACCACAACAATGCCTTGACGGCCAGCCATCCTTATGCCACCCAGCCTTACTCATGGCCTTTCTTGCTTCGTGGTGTTAGCTTCTGGACTCAGGATAGCACAAAGCAGCAAATCTATTTCCTCGGCAACCCCATTGGTTATTGGATTGCTTCTGCCCTTCTCGCTGTATTTGCGGGTGTCTTGGGTGCAGATCAATTGAGCTTGAGGCGTGGTGTTGATGCTCTCGATCGACGTAAGTCCTGATTTAAAATGGATGTCTAGTCCAGCAATAACTGACGTTTCCACAGGTACCCGTTCTCGTCTGTATAACAGTACCGGCTTTTTCTTCCTTTGTTGGGCAGCACATTACTTCCCATTCTACCTGATGGGACGTCAATTATTTTTGCATCATTACCTGCCAGCTCATCTGGCTTCATGTCTTGTAACGGGTGCTCTGGTTGAATTCACTTTCAACGTCGACCCAGTCTTTGACGATGAAGCAGCTGCTACCATCAACGCAAAGAAGGACAAGGCTGTCAGCAAGGAACCCGAAAAGGGAAGACGAAGCTTCCAAACCGCACAGGAGCGGCTCAAGGGACAGAGCCTGATGAGCACCTGGATCGCGACTGGCGTTATCATAGTGGCGGTGCTATATGGCTTCTACTTCTTCTTCCCCCTCACCTATGGTTGGCCAGGCTTGACTCCCGATCAGGTAAACGCCCGGAAATGGCTCTTCTATGATCTTCACTTCGCCAAATGAATGGAATTGGACACTTAGCAGGGCGGTGTGAGGAGGGTTACTCCCAAGCACGGTTCAGGTCATGGGAACTAAGTAAAGGCGTCAAGGACAATAAGGAGGCCTTTCCAAATGAAGTCAATAATCACCGAACAGGAATCCTGGACAGAGCATGCTTGCGCCTGGCAGCGATTATCGAAATGCTGACACCCACACTGGCAAAGAGGAGTTGACGCGGCCAAAGAATGACGGATTACGTAACGCCGACACACAAAGGTTCAGGTAAAGGCGGAGGCTCAAACAGGGAAGATAAAGTCATCTGACCATGTTTCATGTAAGACCACACTTCTCCGATAAGGATGCAATGCCATGTACACACCGCCTTATATATGAATGGTCGGATGCATTTCGTCCCAGCCAAGCGAGCTGAATTGACTGGATGGATGGATCATGTGCCCATTTCAGGCCTAGCCATCTTGTTGCATTATAATCAATAGTTTCAACTGTCTGGGTGTTGTAATGCTGCCTCCGCCTCTCCTGGGTGGCCCCACTATGCATAGAAATATATATATACGGGGTATATAAATATATATCTCCGCGATACTAAAGTACCTATCTCATCCGATTTCCACTGCCACGGCCCACGGCTGCCAAACCAATCGATCTGGGAGACTAGGGTGCCCGCCAAGTATACATATTTACACTGCGACGATGGTCTCCGGTACCCGAGATGCATAATACTACACAGGGAGACGAGCTGGGAGCTTCGCGAGCCGATATACATCCATCCATAGTTAATTAGTCGAAGCTGAAATACATCTATCTATTTCACATCTACACTCCCATCCTCGTGTTGGCTTCCTATCCTATCCTATCCTATCTCATACTGTCCTGTACTGCTCTACCGTCACAGATGGACTGGCTGGCTGGCTGGCTGGGGTGCGTGGGTGTGTGATCGATCTGATTGCCAACTAAACTAATAACTAACTAACTAGTAGCTAGATCCCCAAAGAAGAAGGAAATCCCCTCCCCTCTCGGTCGGCCGGTCGATCGGTGCTCCATGCAGCCTGTCCGCGTCCCGTCGGCATCGCCGTGCCACACCATGTCAAGCGCTACATGAGGGGATGAGGGAAGTGAGGGAGGGAGGGATGTTGCGCGGGTATGTGCGGGCGTGTGAGTTGCGTGGGTCGCGTGTCCGATGCTACACAGAGCAATTAGTCACGGCGCCGTGGTGTGTTGGTTCGAAACTGGTCAAACTGATCGTAGATTGGGGTTCTGGAGGCTAGACCTACGATCGAGGGGGGTGGTTCTCTTCTTTATTGGACTGGGTGCGGTTCTCTGTGTGAAACAGAAAGGGAAGGAAGCGTATTCGAGAGAGTCAGGTAGGTATCTACGTCTAGCGCTGCAAGGGTGCCTGGATCCAAGTTGCACGGTTCTGGCGTGTCAAAATTGAAAAGAACGAATGATTCTGTGGGGGACGTGGAGGGAGGTAAAAAGGAACGTTTCTCGAATTCATTGATTCAATCAAGAATGGTATCTCTACTTCAACTGCGGTAATAACATCGCAGAAAGCCCAAGTTTTCCTACCTCGGCCAGGGCGGGTCAATGCCCGCTGGCAAGGGGTTCATCAAATTGGTCGGTCTGTAATAAAGGCGGAAAACAATTGCAAAAACTCCGGGAAACGCCTGGCTCAACGATGGTGAAAATGACACGCAGAGATTGAAATAAATGATCCCTAAGACAGTCGCATGGGATATGGAATAGCTCGGAAAAGTCGTAATCATATGCCTCAGTCAAAGCCAAGTTGTGTTCCAATCAACGATAATGGACAGGAGCGGTGGTCATGTTGACGAGATCCTGTGGTTGGCGGATCTCCAGTTCGGCTTTGGCGTTGATGGTCATCTGGGCCGGGACAGTGCTATGGACGGGGTATCTGGCCTTTCTTTCGAGATCATCCAAGGGCATCTGCGACCGGATGTACTTATAACGACCATCGTCTGCGGCGTCGCCCTTCCAATCCCAACTTTCGAAGCGGCCTTTTTGGAGCGCACTCCACACGAATCTACGTTGACGCTGTGTTTGCAGGACGTCTTCAGTGATGCTTGCAAAGTCCCATTTCTTGTAAGCTTCGGTCTCAAAAGCCACGAAAACGGCCCGTGTCTCTGGGTCCTGGCTTGTAGCTAGGTTTTCAAGTTCCTTAGGATCCTTTTGCAAGTTGTACAACTGAGGCGGGTCGACTGGGCAAGTGATGTATTTCCAATCACCTCGTCTGATCATCATCAACGGAGCTGCTGTGCCCTCACCCATGTATTCGGCAAATACATTGTCATGACCACCAATGCCATACAGATGGGGGATCAAGGAGACTCCGTCAACCGGCAACCCGGGAATGAGCTTAGAACCGATGAGGTCTACTAGCGTTGGCATCAAATCCAAGGTGGAGACGCTTTGGGAGACACGGTGGGGGTTGAATTGCTTGGGGTGGCTGATGAGCATGGGCACGCGGACAGAGTTCTCAAAATAGGACATCTTGTACCAAAGGCCTCGCTCTCCCAGCATGTCACCGTGATCCCCTGAGAACATGACGATAGTATTGTCGTCCAATCCACATTTTTTCAAGACTGAAAGCAACTGGCCAATGTTGTCATCGACGTAGCTGACTGCTCCGTAGTAGGCTCTCCTGGCACACTTGATTTGCTCGTCAGAAAACTTATGGCCTTTGAGCTCGCAGACATGCAAGAGACGTTTGCTGTGAGGGTCTTGGTCTTCTTCATTGATACTGACATCGGGAAGGTCGATGTCAACGCCGTCGTAGAGATCCCAATACTTGTCCTCAATCGCGTAGGGGTCATGCGGATGTGTAAATGACACAGTGAGTGCAAAAGGTCGCTTTCCGGGTCCTGCTCTAGCATAGTCATAGAGGTACTGTTTAGACTTATAAAGAACTTCCTCATCATAGTCTAACTGGTTGGTCCTCACACATGGCCCTGCTTGCAAGATGGAACTACTGTTGTGGTACCATTCCAACCTCCGGTCTGGCTCATCCCAATTCACAGCCCAACCATAGTCTCCTGGGTAGATATCCGCAGTCAGGCGATTCTCATAGCCATGAAGCTGGTCCCCAATAAAGTGCATCTTCCCTGCCAAGGTGGTCTCATAACCAGCGGCCCTGAGATAATGAGCATAAGTCGGGGTGTCGGAGCCAATTGAAGAAGCATTGTCATAGGACTTGATCTTCGAAGGGAGCTGACCACTCATGAGACACATGCGCGAAGGGGCACACAGTGGAGAGTTACAGTATGCTGAGTCGAAAACGACGGAGCGTTCTGCCAGCTTGTCAAGATTTGGAGTCTTGATTTGGGACCTTGGGTTATGCATTTTCAACAAGGGTGCTGCCAACTGGTCTGCCATGACAAAGAGAATGTTTGGCTTTTGAGAAAACAAGGGAGTGGAATACCCATCTTGTTGGCCATCGAACCCATTGGGCGGTGAGATGGGAGGGGAGGCAGGAAAAGGATCGTAAGAACCCATGTCAACTAGAGATGAATTTGAAGTAGAAGAATCTTTCTTGAAGCCTGTAACTTGCTAGCTTATGCCTTGGAATATGATAGAAGCAGGAAATGAAAGAAGAGAAAAAGAAAACAAGGAAAAGAGGTCGAGAGGCCAGGTGGGAAAAGAAATAATAAGGCGGGAGAATTGGGAGGAGGGGGAGTCAGAGGGGAGAAAGAGATGCTGACCGCGTGCCTTCCCAATCTTCCACTCTGGAGCGGTTAGAGGCAGGCACATGGGTTCTGCTGCCTGGCTTCCTACGGGGAACGGTAGCAGTCATTGACAATTGAATCATCTGCACGCGTTCAAATTGTTACTGCTCCTGGTTTGGCGTATGTGGGGCAATTGATAAGTTGCAGAGTGGCAGTGGTGAAGAGTCGACGTGACGAGGGAGGGAGAACGAAAGAGAAGGCTCGCTCGGAGGACATTGCACAGTTGCACCTGCCGGCAGAATCCGCGTGAAATTTAAGAGGAGTCGCGAACACGAAACTCTACCTGATCGATGCAAAATGCAATTTCACATCAGATTCGCGGTTTGTGGGGAAAAGAAGATGTCGAAAAGGAGGAGCCGTGGGAACAGCGTTCAGTTATTACGTCTTGAGGGACTATGATAGTTGAACCATGCAATTCTGACACCTTTACCACTCTGCATTGCTCGTTCGTAGTTGGATCCCAATGGCAACATTCTCAGAGGCGAGCACGCCATACCTTGCCGCATTGGTAGGCGGTGAGGAATGAAAATTGGGTCGACGGAGTCACGGAGCCACGGGCACCCAACGGGCATCACGGAAGGCATGTGCCTGCAGGTCCGAATGGCGCTTAGTTAGTGCTTTTTCCGATGTGCTGGGCCCTTGGAGACCCTAGGAGACCCTGTGCGGTGTTTGGGGGCTGCTTAAAGGCTGCTTAGGGGATGCCCCCAGGCCCCTTAGGCTCTGCTTACCCATTCTTGCTGCGCGTGCTTGACCCCTCCTTTTCTGAGGAACCCCGTCTTTCTCCAATAATCAGTCGCCTTTTGGTTGACACCTCGTCGTTTGTTTACGCATCATCCTTGCCTCACACCTTGCCTAGCTTCGATGCATCTCGTCTCCTCCGCTATCACATTCCGTCATCGACCCATCCTCCCAGGAGTTAAATTTCACACCGGCTGATAGAAGAAGCTAGGGGAAAGGACAAGGCTATTTCGTTTGAGCCTTGCCGTGGCCCGTGGCCGTTTGTATGGCCCTTGCCCACTACTAGGGGGATTCAAAGGTTTCAATCATAGAGGAGAAGAAGACTGCTGCTCCAGAGTCGCGCTCGCGTTAGTGCTACGATTTGCCCGTGAACTGCTGAGGTAGTCTCCCTTTAAACTGCAGAGGTTTCAATCAGCCCTAGATGCCACTTGTGAGTGTGAGTGTCGTGGAGGTCAAGTTGAGGTTGATATATGGTGCCAGGCATCCACATCAAAACGTATTTTACCTGGGGAGCCTTTCAGATATTCCTCTTCCACATAACTCCACTACATGTCGCGATGCAGTGCAAATGCGACCAGGGCTATGAATGGAATTGAGGAAGGAAGTTGGTGCACTGGACAAAGGTGACCCTTAAGGTGGTATATTTAGTAATCCGTACCTAGGTAGGATCAACGTAAAGAGGATTCGATCTTGTATTATCAATTCAAGTGAGAAGCCTGAAGCATTCTTAGCCTTTCACCCAACCTTGGTACGGTCGAGGAGGATCTCGGTACTCGGTCCCCTTTACCGAATGCTTGGACTTTGGTAGTAGAATTTCCCGTGCCCAACTTCTGGATGCCCCAGTTTTGGTGTCCAATCACGTGATAGTAGTGATCGACGAGTCCCCCCTCAGAGACTGGCGCTAGTTTCTAGACTAACGAGCTTGAGCCTTCCAGCCTCCCTGTTGATTCGTTGTGCTTCAGGCCAGAGCCAACCATCTGCCTCAGTAATACTGCTACTATATTATTCTACATATTCAATCATTTGATTACTCGGTGCCTCGATTCGCTCACTATTTTCATTCTTTACGGGATACCCATTACATTCTTTGGAGTTTAAAAGTTGTCGCCTGTTACTATTTCAATTTGATCGCACCAGAAATCCTTACCTCGACCTACTCGTCCTTGTTCGCATCGCGACCCCTCAATGGCCGACACCGAAGATCTTACGCAAATCGCCGACTCGGCAGATGTTGATGCTGAAATGGAGGGCGCAGAAGAGGTGGCAGAGCTGCCAGAGGATGATGACGCAGCAGAACAACCAGAAGATATTCCCGAGCCTAACGGCGCACCCAAACCAAACCCACAGACCGTTTTCATCGAGTACTTAAGATCTCCCATTGTCAGACTTGTTGTCGGCAACGACGGGGACGAAACCACCCTGAGTGCTCACAAAGCCATCATTGAGCAGTCCCCATTTTTCAAAGAGGTCCTTTCTTCTCAGACAGACGACGATGACCTTGCGGTGCACCTCCCCGATGAACCATTGGATGCCGTAGGCTGCTTTTTACAATACCAATATACTGGTGAATACTTCCCTCGGCGGCTGGCAAATATTCCCGATGGTCTTGAGCCCGACCCTTCGATCCCTACGGTCGACGACACTGGGGACCAATTGTTGAAGCATGCCCGCGTGTATACCCTCGCCGAGAAACTCGGTCTTCCAGAACTCAAGACTTTGGCTCACTCAAAGATTCACCGCATCAACTCGACTGCCGTTGGCGAGATCGCATACGCGCGCTTCGTTTACGGAAATACCCCGACCAACGACTATATTATGCGAAAGCCGGTGGCAGCGTTCTGGGCTACTCGTTCCCACGTTCTGAGGCACGAAGCAGAAGCAGAATTCAAGTCCATGTGTCTCGAATTCCCTCAATTTGGCTTCGATGTCCTAAGCTTGGTTCTCGACCAAAGAGAAAAGCGCGCAAGAGAGCGGGAAGAAGATGGAACACCAGCTGGTGGCAAAGGCAGGAAGCGCATGCGCCCCAGTATCAACATTTGAGCTCGTTGAACGTCGTAGTATAATATCCCAACCACTACAAAAGCCTCCAGGACTGTACAGAGTATGATGGATGAAGGACATATACTGAACAATGTCTGCAGCAATCTGTGGAATCCCGGCCTCGGTAGTTGAATCAACCAAGGGCTACACCAATGTGAAACTAGGAAAATGTACGGAGGACTATTAAACAATTTTCAGCACCCAGCACCCAACACCCAAGATGGGTACATGGTGTATGTATTAGCCGCACCCTAGTTAGTGTGTGTACCAGTACCTAGGTCTATAGAGATAATGAGATCCTATGACATGGACTGTATTCTTGCTTAATCCCGGTCGTTTTTGAGTACTCCGTAGATATGAGAATTCGGTCCGCGTGTTGGGGGTTTTCCTGTTAATCTCTGAAGCACGATTAGGATCCAAACCATGCACTAAGTGCTACGTCCGAAGTGCGTACATATGTACTCGTATCCACGCCAGATAGTTGTGTCGGTGTTCGGGGCATCGGGTGATGGGGCATGGTGAGACGACGGCTGGCCAAATGCAGCCCGAGGGCGCCCAAGGCGCCATTCGCCACCCCTCCATTCCTTGCTTCCTCGGCTCTGAGGGAGGCCCTTGGCCTCTTAGGGCTCCCATCAGTCCACACCCTGCCGGCTCTTCATTCTGCCTTGGCCAACGTGAGTGAGTCTTAAAGGTGAGCCTCGAGGCTGCTTCGCTTCCCCACAAGTTCCAACCCTCTTGGCCTTGTCCTCGTCTTTCCCTGCTACAGATGGGGTCCCGCCTTCGCACCCAAAGAACCTCGCCTTAGTCCTGTGCGCCCTTGTCTTCAATCTCGTTCAATCTCTACCTGGGTAGATGATGAGCATCTGTGGTCGCGTAGCACGCAGCACTGCTTGCATCTCCAGCTTTAGGTTCTAAAAGTCTTCGTTCGATTCCAAACCCGGCGGCAAATGTCAGATCTCCAAGATGCCAGTGAGCCCGACCACATAGGCACCGGGTCGGTGAGAAACACTGACAGTCGTACTTCCATGTCAGTCGATCCCTCATCTCCTACCAGTTCGCGGAAACCTGGTCAAGCTTCGCCCACCGACCAGCCCAAGAAGAAGCGCAAGGTCAATCATGGTTCGTGAACCCTGCACCATCACTTGACAGTTTGCGCCAGCTAACCCTTCAACGCAGCCTGTGTTTATTGTCGCCGTTCGGTAAGCAATCTATCGAATCCGTCGAGTTGGACAACAGGAGCACCGAGATTGAAGCGCATATTTGTGGACGTGATGGGCTAACTGACAGATTCGGGGATGCACAGCATATGACCTGCGATTCTGTACGACTTCCCCCTTCTCTTATGCCCGTCGCATTTCTGTATTTAAGGGCTTCTGGCTAACTTGTCCCTCTGTGGGGCCATGTCTCAGGATCGCCCTTGCAAGCGATGCATCAAGAGAAACATTGGGCACTTGTGCCATGACGAGCCAAGAGAGGGACATGGATATCACAAGAAATCTAAAGCCGATTCTGATGCCACCGCCGCGGACGACACGTCCCCAAACAAGGATGAATACGCCACTGGGACACCAAATCTGGGACCTCCAGCCTTGATGGATGACAATGGACATAACTTGATGCAAGATGACAATGTTGGGATGAGACAGCCTCCGGATACCTCCATAGCGGCATCCAATCCCACCGCGCCTGCACAGACCGGAGGTATCAATGGGAACAGTCAGCCCCGTAGGTCTAGCTCGCTGGTCGTGATCGCAGCACTCTAACACTCACAGATTTTGGTTATAACGATCCATGGCTCGGCGGCCAAAATCGCTTCCACGATATGCATGCCTTCCATCCCAATTTTATGTTTAATGCCAATGAAGTGACTGACGAATTTAACCTGCTCAACGACTTCCTCAGCACCAGTTTGTTTGAAGAAACAGGCATGTATTCTACAGACGAGTTCGGTGGCCACTACGACCCGTCGTTTATGAGTTCAATGGCCGAGGCTGGCGCTCCAGCACCAGGCCCCGAACACATGGCCGGTCAGCAGCAGCCTGCCAATCTTGTTATAAACCAGGGCAATGCCGCTCAAGGTGCCCTTATCTCAAGACCTTCCAGTGTGAAACCAATATCGGACAAAGCTAGAGAAAAATACTACATGATGGCAGCAGATCCAATCGGAACAGAACCCCCGGAGGAGCGTATGAATAAGCTTCTCAAAGCGAAATATGATGCAGGCATGCTTAGACCATTCAACTATGTTAATGGCTATGCAAGACTCAACAAATATATGGAAAAGAACATGAAGCATTCTTCCCGGCACAAAATTTTGATGCAATTGGACCAATTCAGGCCCAAGTTCCGCGAGCGCATGCAGAGCTTGACTGATATTGAGCTTGTGTTGGTTGAGATGTGGTTTGAGAGAAGCCTCATGGAATATGATAGAATTTTTGCAAGTATGGCTATTCCTGCTTGTTGCTGGAGGAGAACTGGAGAAATTTTCCGAGGGAATAAAGAGATGGCTGAATTAATTCACGCCCCGATTGAATCACTACGCGATGTGAGTATACCCACAGATCTGGTATTGTTTTCGGCTGACACGCATGGAACAACAGGGGAAGTTAGCTATTCACGAGATCATCGTCGAAGATCAATTGGTCAGTTATTGGGAGAAGTTTTGTGCGATTTGCTTCGATCAACAGCAGAAAGCGATGCTCACAAGCTGCACCCTTCGTTGCCCGGTAGCAGGCTCTGAGGTAGCCGAGATCCCCTGTTGTTTCTCCTTTACCATTCGCAGAGACAATCACAACATGTAAGTTTGTATCATTTGATCTACCACTAGCTAAGCGCTAACCATGCAAGACCCTCCCTTATAGTGGGCAATTTCTTGCCCATCAACCCAGCAAAGACATAAACCATCATTTGTCCTGTTGTCCATGCGCAAAACGAGATATATTAGGTTTAATATGGACTTCAATTGTATATTGTGGCTGTTTGCACCTTCCATTTCTGCCCTGCATGCTCCTTCCATGCTTGTGTCCTCCGAGTCCCTCCCACCACGTGCTCCTTCTTACTCGCACCTCGCCTTCAGCATGGCAGGCTCCTGGGGATTATCTTCTTCCTTTGAAGGCGACTGAAATATCGTCCCTGGAACTTGAAATTGGCCCTAACTTCAATCCCAATGCCGTCGAGTGACATCACGAAGAAATCACAGTCTTTGCTTGGTACGTCTCATCTCAACAACATCACATCAGGCACAACTAAGGCAGCATAGACTTCGCAGTTCACCTCCAGAAATATCTAGATGAACGTCACAACTCGTTGTCCCAGGCGTTCCCCGATGTTACAATGTACCTTGAAGTCTTACCTCTCTCCCGACGAGATATCCTGCCTGCCCAGCGCTTGGAGTTCGATCGCATCGGTGTTGCCATCTGGAACTGTTGTTGTAGGCTGCGCCAAAATAGTGAAGAATGCCACAACCCTACAGACATGGCCAAAGGTACCCTGGAATGCCATTTTGCTCCATCCTTTCTAAGGCTGATGCAGTGCGGGCTTTTGCCTATCTCATCCTCGAAACTGCTACGCCGTCGCAATATAAAGGTGAAGACGACCTCGAGAGTTCTCGGTACCCTCGGAGCTCTCTGACAACTCATAGGCAATCAAAGATTGTTCGGCAGTGGACTACAGGCCGCGAAGGACTGTCTCGGTACGAGCACTGGCTTGGTTAATCACCACAACATTCTAATCGAATTTGCAGCCCAGGGCCTAATTGACATCGGTACCAGGATTGTCGAGCATTTGGCCTCGAAGCTGGAGATTCAACCACTCTCTGATAAAGATATCCCTATGCCGAACGAATTTCGCACACAATACTTCCTTATGCGCATCCTGTTGGTATGACACACCACAAGTGAGGCTTCTCAAGAATCTAACCTTTAAAGGCATGGAAACAAGATCGTCTAGAACTTGCCGAGCATTTTTACTGTCATCTGGAAGGCCTGCAGTCGATACTAACTCCGCACGACCGTCAGCAGGTTGGTGACTTATGCTATGAAATCAGTAATGCCCAGATGAATCATGGTCAATACAATGTCGCACAGATATGGCTTGTGAGAGGCTGTCAAGCTTGCGCTAATCAAGACCACCTATCTGAGGACGTCGATGTGAGCGAGTTGCGGCTCAATCTAATGCACATGCATGGTAGGTTTCTTCTTGACCAAAAAAACTTGAGACATTTCGGCTGCTCAAAATTTCCAACAGTCAGAGCAATTCTTGCCGGTGATAATCCTGAAGCAAGCGACAAAGTATTTGAGACGCTTGAAGCGCTCCGTGCTGTACGAATCACGCGTACATGTGCGGGCTATTTTAGACTAACTGCCCTAGGAGTTCGGGGACAAACTCCCAGTTAAGATACTCCATCTTGAAGTATACTCCCGAGACTTGCAAGTCCATCAGCAAGAATACTATACAGGTCAGAATTTACCCCTAGCACACCTCCTGTCGACAATCTAACGAGGACAGTTCTTGTCGATGTTATTCGTTCACTACATTTGATACCCACAAATCACAAGTTGTAGGTGATGATGATAGTGCAGAAGCTTCTGCAAGTCTGCAACTGACATGAACAGGATTCTTCATCATATCCACCAATTAAAGCCTATTAGCGTCAGCCGTGCCGCAAAAGCTTTGAAGGCCTATCTGGTGTTACGCCTAGCTGATCACGGCGAGGCAGAATGGGTCGAGACTGCAATGCTCACTTTGATATGGATGGTAACTACGGGGACTATTGATCTGGCGTCAGCTGCACCGCTGGAACTGGAGTCTACTTTAAATGAAGTATACCAAGTCTGGAACAAACCTCTGAGCCCCGAGGCATCACATGGTGCTTTGGTCGTAGGTCTCAACGTCCATTAATCGTACAGAAACTTGCTAACAGGACAGCTCCTCTGGAAAAGGATAGGTGGGACGGTTGAGAATGGAAAGCACCAGGATATTATCTATTGGTGTCGCGTTGCCTTGCATCAGATGCTCTCTGCTGCTGGTGACCACAACATTGGCAAGCTCGAAAGGTATTAGAACACCACTTGATGGTCCTCGAGGAGCTAACACTAACCAGGAAGCTGATCCAATGTTTTCTCGATCTATCCAATTTTGATGCAGCTTTAGGTGTTTTCCAGCACATGTCAACAAGTAGGAAAAATCATCACCTTAGTAGATTCCTCTGGTATAGTCTCGCCTTGCGTCGCAAGGATGACAGTTCCGGTATGCCTTTGATTGTGTACGTACCGATGATCCCTACTGATCTCTTCAGTGCAATCTGCTCTCGGGGCGCTTGCCTCAGCTCATGATGAACAAAACCGCTTGTTGTTCGCCGCTGTATCCGAGGCAATGAAACATGGGACCAAACGGCAGGGAGCCCAGCTGTTACACCGAATCCTCGACAAGTACAACAACACCGCGTCTCCTGCGTTTGATACTCCTTCACTTCTCAGGTGCACAGCTCGTCTTTTACTGTCAGCCATTTTGGAAGAAGAAACCAAGTCGGTGGAACTTTTGTCAAGACTCTGTGCCATATTCAAATTGGTTGTAGCCCTCTCCCAAGCAGCGTCAGCCGATAACATGTCACGACTCACCTTATCATTGGACGACTGCAAATGGTTTGAGATGACAGGCTACAAGGAAGCATTGGACAATATCAACAAATGGCCAGTCAAGTATCTTATTGACCTGCTGTTTTACTCTTCTCAGGTAAGTCCGAAGACTCGCATTTTGCATAGTCTCAACGTTGGCAGATACAATACCCCGAAGATGGTTCGTCAACTTGTCGAACTGAGAAAATTGTCCATGAGATCGACTCATCATGCGTCCAAGCAGTACTTTATCTTGTTGAGGCAAGAGGATCCTCTTCGTCAATAGTCCTTGAAGATCTTCCAAAATCGTCTTATTCTAGCAAGGCTCCACCATCTGCAGGAGAGATCCAAAGCACATTATATCAGAGTGTGCTTGAAAAGTACTCACATTCACGATGGCTTTTCGACGGCTTGTCCGAAGGACCCCTAGAAAATGAAGTCTTGAGATGCTCGACCAAGAAACTCGTCGGCCTTCTCCCGTTTGCCTTTGAATCAAGGCTGTTCTTAGTAATTCAAGCTCAAGCCTCAGGCCAGCCAATGGATCCTTCGTCTTTGATCGAACTTATCGACGATGCCGTGGCACTGAAAGCGTCCGAAAAGGTCTACTCGCTGATTATGGATATGGTCCTGGCTTCTGTTTGTAACGACGATAGGGACTTCATGAGTGAAGGACTGGGTTCCTCACGAGTTTCAAAGTCTGCAGAAAGGCTTCCAATCACCTATGCAACAGAATTGCTCAGTAAAATAGTCTTCACTATTCGAGATGCGCCGACATATACTGTTTCCAATGCATCACGCTGGATCCGCTGTGTTGTCCAACTCATCCTCGACCAGCATGGTCTCGGTAAAAAAGCCGTCACAAGTAAAACAATGGTGGACCCTAGTCAGAAATTAGCCTTTCAAACAGTAAAAGCAATCACTGAACAAGCATTGGTCCTGGCAAAGTCGATCAAGCCCGGTGCAAACGTGGATGTGCGAGATCTTACATATGTGTACCCAATGGAAGAGATCGAGTGGCTGGCTTCGACTTTGTTCAATCTTTCAATTGACATACTCTACTGCAATAAGGATGTCAAACAGACAACGAAGGCTGTAGCAAAGGAAGTCGGCGATGAATCAAGGAGTGGATTGCCTTCCACAAGCGTTACAACAGACACAAGATCCCAGATCTGCCTCAGTGGCGTTTCGGCCACTAACACCGAATCTGGGGCCGCTCCCGACGCTAACGCTGCAGGAACTGCTCTCACAGGGGTTCCCTCACACGACACCAACCCCGGTCAAGAAAACGATAATCCCAAAGCCAGTGACAAGGAGGATGGAGATGAGGGTGCCGTCACCTGTCCGCAAATGTGGGCAAGCCTTGCCCTTCAACTCGCCGATCTGCTGGACACGAACCTCGGCTTGGGCAAGGAGGAGTCACGAGTACCAGTACGACGATGTCCTGCAACTGCTACTACTCGTGCCTCGGTTGAATCCTTCACAGACTCACGGGTGCGAACAGGAAACAGTACAAGTACTATGACCTTCCGATATGGTGATGGAGGTGCCTTAGCTCGGGGAATCCGAGAGCGATGCCGAATGCTGGGGTGGGATCTCTAAGATGTGTGTGAACGGAGTAGGATTCTAGTACCTCGCATCTTCGGAGGACCTACCTCAGGGGAGGGGAGGAGACGGACTGGCTGGCTGTTGCGTGTCCACCATCTCGCATGCATTGCATATGCGACTGCAGTGGTCGTGAATCGCGATCGATGCAAGAATGAACTTGTGTTTATCTGTATTGCTTTCTTTGTTCGCCATCGCAACAATGAACAGTCAACTGGTCTCTGGGATGGGAGGAGCAACAATGTAGCTTGAATTAGACGGCGGATGTGAGGTATCTTCAAGGTTAAAACAACAACAAAGCAACACAAGAAGAACTAGCCAGAACGAGTCTCCGCAGTGTAATGTTAATTACTAAAATTGAGATTCAAATTCGGAGGAAGTAGGGTCCCTTTGCTCTAGTTCACTCACCCGATGCTTCCCCTAGGCTCTAGGCAAGCACTGGCTAGACTGTATCGTTGCATGCAGTCAGTGTAACGGAAGCTAGGTTTTAAAGTCGAACATCGTGAAATGGGAAAGGGAAAGGAGCAAGCACAGCAGCAGGGAACGGAAGCCTCATCCATAGGATGTCAAGATCATGATGTATCATGGAAGCTCATATGTAGATTCGCACTGTCCCTGTCCTTGTTCTGGATATACCAGACCCGAATAGATATTGAACTCTTGGGTGTGCATGATCAAGGAGGCATAATGCAGTCAGCCCTTACTTTTGTTTCGCTCGATGAAATCCATCATCTAACTACCATATGTGGAAGCTCTTGGTTCCAGCTCTAGCACTTGTTATACATATAGTAGCCCCAAATGCGTTTGGGTTCCCTTTGAGAAGCATGGGGGCAAGAACAGCCTTGTCATCAGATTGCAATAGCATCTTGCTCTTAGTATCTTGTGGTTCAGATAGATGATTGCATTTGCTTTCCCGGAAGTGGGTGGATAGAGAGCGCGAGAAGCAATAGTGTATCTTTGTGGGTCTGATGAGCCTGAGAGGCCGTTTTACTTAAACTTCCACAATCGAAAGACGAAAACTCGAGTTAAAAATCAAATTGAGCAATATGCTCCACTTCTTCCATGTCCATATTCGATCCGTCGTGCTGTGGTTGTCATGGGGTAAATCCTATCTATCTGTGCCAGCAGATGAGGTCGATCATTGGGGGTATCTCATTAAAATAAGAGGGGAAATTTGTTGAGTCTCTGTTCAGACTTATATTGCACGTTAGAAGCGAAGGGCGTTCAAATCATCGTGTGATCCCGATCAGGCGCAGTGACAAATCTCACCGTGTGAGAATTAGCATCTTCAGGGATTGGTTTCTCGTGAAATTCATTGGCGGTGGGACTCATGTTTGGTGACTCATATTGCCCTGTTATGCGAATCGTATTCTGGGAACGAGGGTGCTTTGTCCTAGCGATAATGGTCATCTTCGCCAACCGTCGAGGTCGCTGTGCCCCAAAGTGGATGCACTTGGAGGGCCGAGTTGCCTCCCTGTAGCGGGATCAAGACCTAGTTTTGCCCGCAATTCTTCAACTCTCTGCATTACAGTCCGGACTTTAGTGACCACGAGCTCGAGTTTCTTCATCGTGCTCTGCTTCCCCTGGTCCTCAAGTTCGGGCACAAGGTCGTAAAGCTCAGCATACGATCGAGCAGTGGCATCTCGACGACGTTGTTCCGAATTTGTATGGTTGGCCTTCTTTTGTTCTAGACTCAACGGTATTCTTGTTGACTGAGAAGCCTGTGTAGCACTTGCCGACCGTTGGGTTTTCGGCTTTGTTTTCGCTGGAGTGGATGAACTAATGCTTGCCTTTTTCTTACGAGGAGGCTTCGGTGGTGGCGGAGGTACGTGAACACGTGGTGGACGGGCCTTGGACGAAGGCCAAGGGGCAGGCGATGGGGATTTAGCTTCCTCGTTTGTGGCATCGTCGTCTTCCTCTGCCTCGGCATCATTATCGTGATCAACCGAATGGAAACCAGGGCGAGTGTCTGAGTCCAATGGTGTGTGTGGTTTACTACTAGACAAAGGAGTCGGAGGTTGGGATGACCGACGAGGTTCGGTCTTGACCACCGACTTGCGCTGTTTCCGTGAAGCGGGAGTAGGCACCGATGGCTGAGAAGGGCCGGCAACCTGGGTCTTGAGCAGGGGCGCGAAGCCATTTCGCTGTGGTTGCTCCTGTTGGAAATCCTCAAATGTCCTCTTTTTAGTCCATATGGGGCTGGAAGGTTGGGTGTTAGGCTGCGTATTAGGCTGCGTATTTGAACCACTAGTAGGTTCCAGTATGTCCATGGGATGCATGGGATGTATCATGTCGGGATCTGTCGGGACATTAGGGGCAGCATAGCCGGTAGGCTGAAAGCGAAAATCAGTGCCATAATGAATTCCAGTCCGGCTGTGGTTGATTGCATTCATCACACTTGGTTGGGTAAAGGGTTGCTGCCAACCCTGGTCGTACGTCGGTTGCATGGCAGCAGCTGTCTGAAGTTGAGCCAAAAGGGGTGCATTGAATGAGCTGTCATTGTACTGAGCGTTATGCATGGCACAATTAAGATTAGCTTGATGCCCTATGAGGGACATATCTTGATTTATCATTGTGTCGGCATATGGAAAGCCGCCTGTCTGATGAGGTTCAATGCCAGAACGATGGGCCAGACCGGTGTCAGAGCCAACGAACATGGGTGGCATGTTATAGTATTGAGGATGCCCTTGAGAGAAATTGTACTGCGCATGGTGATCTTGTTTATTGGCAGCAATCGCATTGCTGTCAAAGTCGTGGAAGAAATTGTCCAGGTTTTGGTTCTCGTCGGCATTGAGTAGAGGTTGGCCAGGAGGAGGTCCTGGGGTCATGAACTCGGGTAAACCGAGCCCATGGATGTTCTCTGGCTGGTCTGTAACAACAAGGTAAGCAAATGTGCCTTTGGGCAAGTTGGAAGAAAAGAGTGGCATACAGCCAAATGGGAAACTCTGCTGTCCGCCATGGGACGACATTCTTTGGGTCGCCAACATCCACAAAGCTCCACCTCCACCGCACCCAGACTACTCAATGATAGTCCCGGCCAGTTGGACGTGATGTGGAACTGCGTGGGTGGTTGCAGAGATCAATAGTGGCGTAGTGAGAAAGCGATGACGAGAGCGTGAGGAATGCGAGAGAGGCGGGGGAGGTGAAAAGGTGCAGGGTCCGGAAGCTGCGAAGAGAATAGCGGGCGATGGCGAACAGGTAATTATCGATGCAAGAAGGTTGTATACCAAGTATGTAACAGCTGTGAACGGTTCGTGGAGTGGTTACGTGTTAATCGTGTGCGAAGAGAAGTGTTGGGATGTGGGAATTGGCGGAGCTGTGCAGGTGAAGTGAGCGGGAGGATTGGGAAATATGCGGAAACGACGGCAGAAGTCAGAAGCCAGGGACTGCGAGCAGTAGAATTCTCGGCCTGATCAGTGCATATAGAGGTGAAAGCTGAAGATGGCGGAGAGGTGATGTGTGGTATAGACAAGGTCCGTCATGGACTCGTGGAAGTGGATTGCAATTCTTTCACATGCCAGATGCTCAACTGACTTGAAAGTGTTTTTCCAGACGCCCGTGAGCAAGAGCCCCAACCAGCCAACGCCAATCATTGGGGCTGGGGGCAAGTGCAGCCGCACTCCGCCAAGCTCTTAAACGGAACTAGCGCCAATGCTAGTCACATCTTAGTTACTACTCAGATTAGGTTAGGCATAATCATCAATAACTAAACGTACCTATTTGATCACTACGTTTGTAGGGAGCCATAGCGGAATCGGGATAGGGGTCAACCAATACCAAGTATACGATACTATACCAACTCACTTTTCACTAATCCCCCAATATCCAGATTCCCCTTCCGCCTTCCTCACCCAAGGACCCAGCTGAGCCCTTGATTGCTTCTTTCCCGACATCCTTACAACAGCCAGACCATCCGCAGACATCCAAGTCATAGGTGTCCTTCCCACCAACTTGTCTGAGATGATCCACAGTGCTAACCACGCGTGGCCCAAAACCTCTCCCCAGCAGAAGAACCTAACATCCCACGTGTTGTCCCCATGAGCCTCTTTGACAAGCCGGCTTCCCCAGCCCGCCTTGCCGTCCCGGATAAATTGACTCATATTCTCCCAAAACGTGGTAAACTCAGCCTGAGTCCAGAATGGGCTGCTAAGTGTAGTCCCGCCGGACTCCTCCTGATGGGCTGCGTGTTGGCTATCAAATTTTCTAACCCTCTCCAGGCATGTAGTTGCCCCGAGGTCACAACGCAGTTTTGATCGTCTTTCTTCTGGACTTAATTTTTTCCTCGAATCAGTGACAATACCATCTGTGCCTGTTCGGATTGTGAACAGCCAATATCCTCGCTCGAGTGCAAGCACATCTCTCGCCACCTGAGTTGGTCGAAATACCTTGGCCATCGATATTTGTTCTGAGAGAAGCTCATATGGCTTCGTGATGTGCGTAGTGAAGCGTTGCTCGCCACCAACAGGCTCCGGCCCATTGATCTCGTCTGCTAACTCCTTGGTTCTGCCCACAAATGAGGGCCTATTTCTGTGGCCTGTGTTGTCGCCACACAATCTGTTGTCAACAGTAGACTTCTGCTGCGAGAGGTACGTTTCCAATACCTTTTCGTTTTGATGGATATGTTGTTCACGAGGCGGCGTGGTCAAATCGACGGAGGGAATATGCGGAGAGAGCCTCGTGCAATTACCAACCGCTCCGAGCTTCAGTGGCTGAGATGGAGATAACGTAGATGATACTGATTTTGATTCTGTCTCTGGCTCCGACAGATTCCTTTCCCCTGTATTTGAATGATTGGGCGTCGTTGGAATAAAACCAAATGGTGATCCCGTGCGTTGTACTAGTTCAAGAGGCGTTCTGCCACCATCAGCGATCATATCCTTATCCAAACGCCGCCTCTTGAGTTTCGGTCCGCTTCGTACAGACGGTGATCTCTCCCTAACGTGAAATTTGTCTGCACTAAGAGCTATGTCATCTAATTCAACATGAAGATCAGGATTTCTCGGAGTATCATGAGAGTTCGGCACCGTCAAAAAGGAGTCGCTAAAGGACGAAACTTCAGAATAAGCTCGTCGACGGCTTGTGCCGGTAAAGGGTATATCAACCTTGGAAGAGGGTGACAAGTTTTCAGGTGCCGTCCTGGGTCGCGGCGTAGCTGGCCGCCCAGATGGGTGTTTCACGCGAGACAAGGGGCAATGGCCCGCCTGTTGGGGGAGAGGTCGCCCGCTTGCAATCCGAAAGGGTTGCTGTTCAGCCAGTTGGTCACGGTTTAGCTGAGCATCATCGAGCACGTCATCATGGGCTTGGATCCAAGTCAAGGAGACATCATCAGAGTTAGGCCATGGATCCTGGGGATCGACGTTGTCCAATATATCTGTAGCGTTTGATGACTGAGTAGGATGATCAAGGCCTGTCACCTTGGTCGTGGTCAAGGGCTGAAAATTAATGATGGACTGAGCGATACCGGTATATCGTTTGTCGTCTTTAACCCTGCTGGGTGCTGTTATGTGTACAAGGAGATCACATGTAAAGTTATTCATGCTGATCTGGTGGCTGCTGGTATGATATGTTGAGCGTGAAAAGTACGCACAAAGTGCATGGGCGAACAGTGTGTGTTTCTCCCTGATGAGGGGCAGTCTCAAAGTTCTTTTCCTGTCCGCTGCCTGGATCCTCCCGAGAGGGCATCATAACTTAGCACCATCGCAAGTCGCACATTGATTGGCAACACAAGGCAGTCGTCAACGACAACCACAGTGGTGAAGTGGGGGTTGGAAGAGCAACGAGATACACCACACGATGCCTAAGCGTTTGCAGTTTGAGCCACAACACACGATTCTAAGGCGCCATGATTACCTAGGTGCCTATTTCTTGTATACCGGTCACAGGTTGTCTTCGAGGATTGTAATTTGTAGTTTGTGGTTCTTAGGTGAGCGTGAGGACGTGTCGAGAGATACCGAGGAGGACATTGGTGTAAACTGAGATTGGACCAATTGCGGACATGCCCACCCTGGGGGGGTGTTCTTTGGAGTTGGTACCCCACCCAGGTACCCGCACTCGGTACCATTATCAGTATTCATATATGCCTGAGATACTTTACGCTAGGTACCTAACTAAGGTACTTACATGTACTTCGTGCTAGCTGCCACTGGAAGAGGTGCGGATTTTAACCACTGGCGTGCTCACTTCCGAGCATATTGTGCATTATTAGGCACCTATGAAGCACCATCCAGGCGGCAGCCTTATCAGTCAATTCAAGCCACACCTTTCTCAATTCCAAATATCCTCCTATGTACTAGTACTTGACTGGCATGTCAACCTGAGGAGGCCTCAGGGTCTGACCAATCGTTTCTAGCGGAGAGAGCAACTACATGGGTTGAATGGGGTATCTAGACATGCAGACTTGTACATGTCTGATTAGGAACGGGATCTTGTTTGCAGAGACTGGAAATTGAGCTACAGTCAGTCGTAATAATAAGCTACTTCATTCCCCCTAGAGTTGTATTTCCAACATTCTTGCGATTCTTCCAGCTTTCGAAATGCTTCGACTAGCTTACGGTATGTACCTACCCCTAGTTGCGTTGCCCACAGAAGCCTGAACACACCCAGGAATTCCTCGTGTGCTTGACAATCAGGTTTCGATGATTTCAGGCTCCCCGTCTCAACTAAAGAGGTATCTCACAACCAACTCCGGCAGGATTCTACAAGACCGGGCCTGGGCTCTGTCGAACCGCCTAGTGACTCAATGTCTGTGATCATCAGTTGTGGCAGGTAATCTTGGCTACGGACACATCCCAGAGAGTGCTTTGACCACAAAGCTAAGTTGGTAGCCAATGAGCCACGGGAACGCAGAATAGATGTCATACCAAACTCCCAATCTGTTATCCAGAGCGGTAATTTCATTCTAGCACTGATGAAGGTATTCGACTATGATTCAACAGGCCAGAGTCGCCCTTTCGCGGGTAAACTGAACCGAAAGCGGCAGGTAACAGCCAGGTCTGTTGATTTTGATCGAACCTGGGTGGCGCTGATGGGTAGCCCAAACAGCTCAGGAAGGCGGGAAAGCGATGTTGTACGCAACGGTAGGCGGAACGGAGGACAAGGGAGGGACCTCGAAACTTGATGGGACAGTGACGGCTTCAGGCATACCAACCCACCCAAGGTATGTGTGACGAGGCAATTGCTGTGTACCTCACTTTCGAAGTTCTTAGAAGGCCAGATGGCTGATGACTGGGGGAAGATCTGAAGAATGACGAGCTCCAGATCTGCGGCAAAGTGAAGGCTCTCACGCACCAATACGGATTCCAATCCACCACGAAGTCTGAACTCGTTGTACAACTCCTGCTCTAGGCTAGGAAAGCGACAAATCCACACTACTTCCTGTACTGAGGATAATACTCTGCGATTCGACATGGATGCCACTCCAATGAGAGTGAAAGACCACAAGTAATGGATTGATACGGTTTGTGATCAAAACAGCGTGGGTGCTGGTGGACAAGTTTCCATGAGTGATCGATCATATCGCATGAAGTGGTGTGAGTTCGAACCTTTATAAGTCCTCCGAACCACTAAGTACATAATACCTGGGTAGGTCTTTGGCACTTGCTGGGGGTGGTGGAGGTAGGGTTCTCGGGAGGGGAGGGGCCCCTCGGGCAACCTGGACCCGTTGACCGTTGACCGTTGACCGTTGCCCCTCTGATTTTGGCAAGTCAATCAACTCGAAGCAGCCAAGTTGATGGAATTAGGTGGCTCAACTGAGGCACCCGCCTGTGTACGTATGTACTTCCCAGATACCTAAAAGTACCAATACGAAGTACGGATACCTGGAAGATATTCACGTCTCTACTCACCTCATCGAGCTCCAAGGGGGTTGGTTATGCCAGATGCTCCAGCTTCTTGCTCGACTATCCGTGCTCTGTTTAGTCAAGGCCACACCCTAAGTAGAGCATTTAGGGCTGACATATCAAATGTGCGGACACTGGGCATGCAGTGACCTCAGCGTTTTCGGGGACCAAAGCCCCAGCTCCGGCGATCATGCAGATGAGAGATCTGACAGGGCCTATCGCACCATCTATAGCGTCAAAGGCAGAGCGTTTCGGCAGGCAAAACAACAAAGGCTCTGTTCACAGACATACTAGTTCGTTTAGTGCCTGGATCAAAACCTCTCCGGGGGGCTGAGCACAGAAATCGCGATGGCAATTAATACTGGTACGAGAGACATACGTGTTTCTGGGTTCTCACAAAGGCACTAGGTGCCTCGGATTACCGGATGGCATGCTTGCACACGTCGGCGCACATCGTCCCTGGTGTTTCAGAGAGCCTGAGATGTATTCCCCGAAAGGTGCATGAAGCAGTGCCACCCACACCCGCCGCGGGGTGACACCCTCTCCCTACCCACCATTTGTGTGCGGGCTCGCCTGGACGATATGAACCTGCATGGCATCTCGAATAACGCAATGCGACCTACTCGGACGTCAACGAGCAATGGGCGAACCTGAGTGCGGCGCATTTTACGGAATACGACTGGCTTTGCTGAGGACTGAAGTATTTTACCCTTGCTGTTGTTTCTCACGCTGCTTTGTTCTCTTGGATGCCCCTCTTGAAGCTTGAGATCGCCTCGCTCTTTTGGGTTGTCGCCATCCTTCCATGACGACAGTGTACCCTCTGGACCAGGGCTTCAGGAATCACGCTCAGCTTCAACCAGAGTCGCACAGGTCGCCATCTCTTTTGTTTCTCCCTCATGTGTTACCCAGGGCATCTCCGCCACCTCTCCAGTTGAAAGAATCAGCCCACCCTGCGAATCACCAACCACCATCATCCGGCAGCATCCAATACCTGGTCTGAATATTGTTACAACACCACCATGTCCAGGGGTCATTAGGTTGTCCGCTTAGGCAGCCCCGAATTTGCCGTCAATATTAAGACCTAATCATTCCCAAAGACTAACACCCACCAACAACTAGTTAGTTAGCATTTGGGCCTCAGTGCTGCCAAAGGGCTAGAACGAGGTCGAGGCGCTCAAGTCCAGCATTCAACCTCCCACTCCCTAACCAGCTGGCCCTCCACTACCACCAACCACCACCACCACCATCATCTTCTCCCCGTTTCTGACTACGGCCTCCCCGTTCACCCCCCAGCGCCCACATCCTTATCGTTAATATCGTTTTCATTCTATTCTTCTACTCCAGCGGGCATTCCACTGACCAAAACTCAATTGCTTACTTACTGGAGTCGCCCTCAACTCCAGCTCTCGCTTTTCGTATCTCTCCCGCTCAATCACTCTCCTCCAAGCTTGGCCTTGGATCATCTATTCCTTTCGAACAGGTCGAATCTCAACGCCTTGGTCGCGTCCCATCATCGGCAATACTCGCGGCTCTGCCCGACATATCTGCGACGTTCCTGTTGCACAAACTGCCGCCCTACCACGATCAGCAATCTTGTCCCGCTCACAAATTCTGTGTCGTGCACGTCCCCATCTCAAAAGACCAAGAGATCCCGCTGTGCCAAACTCGGCCTCACCAACTCCACGTTGTCTCATGTTAAGTCTCATGTTAGCATACTAACGTGCTGCGATTTCCATCTTGATCTCCCCAGAAGCCTTTTCTGCTCCCCATTCGGTCTGGGCAATTGCGTGTTCCTCCACAAACAGGTATCCTCCATTCCTAGAATCGCTCGATTCCAGCCGGCTGCTCCTCTGCCGAGCTCAACTGGTCAAAAGCTCTATCCCAATTAAGCAGCTCTCTATCGTCCCTACCAGAGGACTCTTCGCGACCAATTTCGAATCAAACGAGAAGGATCGTTCGTGCCAAGGTGTGTGTAGTTCTTGTTCGACATATTTGTTACCATGTCGTCGCATCCTCATCATATGCACTCCAATGTGCAATCAACCTCGCCAGAGATGGATTCAGCAACGTGGCCGGGGCAAGACTATGTGCCTGGCACAACTTATCGTAAGCTTCCGCTTATTTATTTTAGTTGCAAATCAAGATGCACTTGAAATTCGTCAAAGACTAATCCCTAGGTAGATAATGGAGCGACCGCTGACTTAGCGAATCCTCCACTCATGAGCATGGGCTATTTGAAAGGCTTTGCAGGAGTCCAAAAGAAAATCACCAGAGGTGAGAACTGATTTTTACGTCGGATGGTCCCGTGGCTAAAGCACCTTTAGACGGGCAACCCGCCAAACGGAGAGGTCCCAAGCCTGATAGCAAACCGGCTCAGACACGCAGACAAGAGCTAAATCGTCAAGCGCAAAGGTATTAAACCCAGGATCTTGTGGTATGTGCATGCGGCACTCTAATCCTTACATAGAACGCACCGTGAGCGCAAAGAAAACTACATCAAAGCCCTTGAGTTAGAATTGGCAAGGCTGCGAGAGTCATATGTTGTCGAACAGAGCGACCGTGATGCAACCATTCGGCAACAGAAGCTACTAATGGAAAACCAGCAACGAGAAATCTTGGCACTGAGGGAGATTTTGGCGTCCAGAGGCATTCAATTCGAGAATGAGCTTGAGAATCGTAAGGCGGTGATTGGTATGCGTCCAAAGCGAGAAGAGTCCTCCATGACTCCCCCGTCCATGAGCACACTAAGCCCACCGTCGGTTGGAACAAGATCACTAGGATACCACTCAGTGGCTCCCGGGCCAAGCTCTGCCACAACAGGCTATTCACCGCAAACATATCTCAATGGTGGAGCAGCTAGTCTTTCTGGCCATTCCCCTGGTACCACCCATTACAGCCACTCTCCACAAGGGCCAGATATTCAAGAATATGGAATCAAGCAGGAACCCGGCGTTGTTCCAGATATGCCTGGCATCTTTGAGAAGGAGCCTCAGCTCGGGATCGATTTTATTCTTCAGTCTGTCTATCCCTTGCCTACAACAGATAACTTCCTTACTAACGCAATCATAGGCTGGAGAAAATTTGTCGAGATCATGAAGAATACCTAGTCCGTAGATCAGTCGATTCACCCGACGATCCAGAAGGTGCTTTGTTCTCAGGGCATGCTTTGATGGCTTCTTGTCCACCTCCCAGCCACATCGAGCGGGTCCCAGGAATCGAAAAAGGCCTGGTTCCCACCTACGATCACAAAGTTCCCGATACAGAGTCGGTGCAGATCTTGAACAACCTACTCAACCTGAGTCAAACACTCAGAGGAAGTGCCATCCCAAGTGGACAGGTCACTCCCATCATGGCTCTCCAATCCCTCAAAGGCCACCGAAATTACCCCACTCTAACTAGAGAAGATGTTTTGGGGATGATCGACTCCATCAGGAGCAAAGTCCGTTGCTACGGTTTCGGCGCGGTCATGGAAGATTTCGAGCTTCGTGATGCGCTCTCCAGTATATTTGCAACAAAACCTGAAACGTATGATCAGTTTGGCACTGGTATTACGGCCGAGATTGACGCGATGTACTCGTGAGACCTTTTAGGCATTTTCAAACAGGATTCCAATATTGGGTACAAGGTTAAGACAGTGGTGTGTCTATCTTGGAACGATGGGCTCTCTAGGATCCTGGGGAAATTCTTCCCACACTTCGTCTGGTGCTGCTACTTACGGTTATGACCCCTAAAAAGCTATACCTGTGTGAAATGAAATACACTGCGAAACTAGCCACCTTCCTAGCAGCCCTCCAATTGAATGCTTCTAGTCGTGGGATTCGAGACCTAATGTGGGGAATCTATGGTGGAATTGTCAGTTAGAACTGCATGTCATGTCATGCTTAACAACAAGATAAATTCTTGCTTGATTTCGCACCCTCTCTCCAGAATGAAGCGTTTTCCAATCACGGCTTGCACTTCAGGGAGCCGCTGTTGCCTGACTTTGCAAGGATGAATTCACTCCAGCAAAATTCATGGAGGTGATATCATTACAAGTGCATCAGGTTTTCTCGACCTCCCACTCGAGTCATCAATCCCATAGAAACATCACAGGGTACGTATCGATATCGCTTAACTTCGCATCGAGATCTCTCGGCTCAATTGTCATACCCCAGACTGGTGGAAAATTAAAAAGCGTGCTCATTGATGGTTGTTATCTCGGGCCACTTTCCTTGCGGAATCCACACGCAGTAACACGCTAGCGGTTTGGGGGTTAGATAGTTTACTAACATCAAACCTCGCCAAGATTTCGAGGAAATAATTCATCCCACTGCGCTGCCCGCCACACTATCCACTGGCTGTCCATATCAACTGCGACTGCAGACCATCGACAAAGCGCAGTCATCTTGCTGCGCGAACGATATCACCCGGCCGATCGAGAATTACGTCAAGCTACATATCTCATCATGCCTGGAATCAGCCTTGCAGATACCATCAGCCAGCTAAGTGTCAACGATGAGTGGGGACCGGAAGTCTCTTCAGTTACCACTCTCGATGGAGTCCCATACGCACCATACTCTAAGAGTGACAAGCTAGGCCGTATGGCAGACTGGACTCAAGAGGGCAAAGAAGGTCGTGATCGAGGTGGTAGACAGTATGGCAGAAACTTTAGAGGTAAATAAATATCCCTTGATAAGCTCTACCGAGAGGGTCTAACGAGAATAATTTAGACCAACAAATTTATGGGGCTGGTACATCCTCACTTTTCGCCGTTCAGGCTGCAGAAGACGAATCGACCTTTTCAGTCGTGGATAATACCCGAGCCACTACCAAAACTCGAGGATTTGGACGAGGTGGAGGCACTGTCTTCCGTGGACGAGGCCAACGAGGTGCTGCTCAACGTGGAGGCAGAGGTGGATTCCAAAGAGCAGGACAAGGTAGACCTGGTGGTCAGCAGCAATATCAGAATTATGACAACCGAGGTGGTCGTGGTGGACGGGGTCGCCGCTTCGGCTGGAGGGATTACGACAAGCCACAACGAAATCGTGATGCTTCAGTGAACATCCGTTCAGACTGGGTCATGAAAGAGGAAATCGACTTCAACCGGCTCACAAAACTTAATCTCGAAACCTCCGCTGGTGAAGATGTCGACAGTTACGGTTTCTTGTATTACTATGACCGCGCTTTCGACAAGGCTCCGGTCAAGAACACCGAGCGGAAATTACTCTCTCTAGATCGAGCAGCCTACAATGTCACCACATCCGCCGACCCGGTCATCCAAGAACTTGCCGAGAAGGACGAAGCCTCGATCTTTGCCACATCGGATATCCTATCCATGCTCATGTGCGCCACACGCAGTGTCTACAGTTGGGACATTGTGATTCTCAAACACGGAGACAAGATCTTCCTCGACAAACGGCCTGACAGCAGCATCGATCTGGTCACAGTGAACGAAAACGCCGCCGACGCTCCTCTCGAAGCCGACTCTGCCGCAACCCCCTCTCAGCAACAAACAGGTGTCAAACCCGAGAGCATCAACACACCATCCAACCTCGCCAACGAAGCGACCATGATCAACCACAACTTCGCGCTCCAAACCGTGCTAGAAAACCCATCATCAAAGGTCGAGTTCCCACACCCCAACCCATTCTACAGCGCTTCCGAGGAGACCGATCCCCTCGCCTCCAAAGCCTACAAGTACAGACGGTTCGATCTCTCGCTCGAGCGCGACGACGAGCCTCTGCACCTGATCGTGCGGACTGAGATCGACGCGGCGGTCAAGAACAACATCTCCGGCGAAGACCAGTACCTTGTCATCAAAGCACTGAACGAGTTCGACCACAAGGCACAAGGTGCCGGCGGCGCACTGGATTGGCGCACGAAGTTGACCTCGCAGCGCGGCGCCGTCGTGGCGACCGAGATGAAGAACAACTCATGCAAGCTCGCGCGTTGGACCACGCAGGCCATCCTCGCCAAGGCCGATCAGATGAAGCTGGGCTTCGTGTCGCGCGCGAACCCCCGGTCTGCTGCCAACCACGTCATCTTGGGCGTGGTCGGCTACAAGCCCCGCGAATTCGCCAGCCAGATGAACTTGGGTTTCAGCAATGGATGGGGTATCGTCCGGACGATTGTCGACCTGGTCCGTGGCATGAGTGCCGACCAAGAGGGTGACAAGAAGTACGTCCTCGTCAAGGATCCCAACAAGCCCGTCATCAGGTTGTATGAAGTGCCCCTAAGCACCTTTGAGGACGATGACGACGATGGCATGGCTGGCACCGTGGCCACTGGCGGCGACCAAGATGGTGATGACGAGTAGACAGGTGATAATGATTCTTACATAGGTGTTTGCTTCACAAACATTATCCAGGAATCATATATCAAATTCTTTGTTCTTGTTACAGAAACGGCGTTTCCGCTCGTGGATTTCTCATGGCTCCTGGCGAGGCAGGAGCGGCTACAATAAATACTACATAGTCATGTCGTTCTACGAAAATGAAACAATAGAATATGAATCCACGAAGGAAGTAAATTGTTACAGCAGTATGGACTGGTCAAATGCATTGATAGATTCGCTCAGAAACCCCCAGGCTATATAGGGCCTGGGAAGGCGCTAAAAGTACTAATGCTATATCGTATCACGGGAAACCCTGATCCTGAATTGGTCGCTGTCCACGGTTGTAATTACGTAGGACCCGGTATCATATCTATCTATTGCCAACGCCATTTTATCGTGACTGTTATACAGGAAATTTCACATTTACCTCTTCCTATCCTTTCATTTCTTTTTCCCCCCCTTCAAAGCCGAGCCAGGATCTATCTACCTGACACGGCCCATAGTTTTCCCGATCTCACTCTGCCAATCGGCACCGCGCTCGAAGCCGTTGGTGGAGGTCTGGAAGTCCATCATGGCCTGGTAGACGGCCTCCTTGGAGGTGGTCACGAAGGGGCCGTACTGGACGATGTCCTGGTCGAGGGGCTGGCCCGCGAAGATGATGAAGTGGGCGGGTTCGCTGGCGCCCTCTTCGACGTGCGCCGTCACCTGGTCGCCGGACTGCTCGAACACCACGTTGTGGTAGGGCGTGATGGTCTCGCCTTCTGGCTTGTCGCCGTTCGTGAACGTCACGGCACCCTCGAGCGTGTACGCGAATGCGTTCCAGCCCGTGGGGAGTTCTTGTTCCAGCTTGCCGCCGGGCTGGAGGGTCACGTCCAGGAGCCAGACGGGAGTGTATGCGAGGTCCTTGAGTGACTCGACCCCCAGCGCTTTGCCCGAGATGACTTTCACCTCCACCTTGCCGTCGTCGGTCTTCGCGAGTGGGATCTCCCCTGCGCGCAGGTCGCGGTAGCGGGGCTCGCACGACTTGAGGTTTTCAGGTAGGTCGACCCACAGCTGCATTCCGACGTTGATGTCTTCGGTCTGGACTGGCATTTCTGCATGCATGATTCCCTTTCCAGCCGTCATGAACTGGAGGTCTCCCGGGCCGATGGTGCCCTTGTTGCCTGCGAAATCTTCATGGTCGACCCCGCCTTTCAGCAGGTATGTGATTGTCTCCTGTCCGCGGTGGGGGTGGTCGGGAAAGCCCGCGCCCGGTGGAATGCGGAAGTGGTCGAGCATCAGGAAAGGTGTGAGATGGCGGAGGCGCGGCGTGCCGATTGAGCGGCGCACGACGGCGCCGGCGCCCTCGGATTGCTCGCGGGCGAGGAAGGAGAATTTGATGGCTCGTGGAGTGGTCATGTTGTTGGAGGTTGGAGTTGTTATGGTTGCGAGGCTTCTTCTTGTTTGTTGCAGGTTTATAATGTTCGAGATGGGTCTGACTTTCTGGAAGATTGAGTTCTTCAAAGCCAGATTGCTGGTGTTTTCACGGTTGTAGTATGCGACGAGTATTGCTGAGATGATGCAAAGCAAAATGGAGACGGGATACCTCATGGGATTAATTCGATACAACTTATACCTGTGAACTCGATCGTGAATCGAAGAAACTAGAACGTCCCTGTCGCAAAGAGAGAGAAGAAAACCCGATTTCTAGACCTTTGTCAGGACAAGCTCTACCTTATCAAAGCAGTCCAAAGCCAGTTGAAGATGCATATGCTGATTTGGGCAGATCGGAAATGCCCCCCCCCCCACGGAACATCTGCCGCAGCTGGCGTTGGCTGCATCCAATGACGCCACAGATGATGAAAGGAATTTCAAGGAGCGGCGAGGTCTGATTCGTAAACATTCAATGTGTGAGGCTGTGCGGGGCTAGTGGGGTCAATACGTCTCCTCCTTTGCTTTGGTAAGAATCTGTCAGCAACTCTCTGGCACGTGACTACATGGTCCTGATTACTTCAGGTTCAAATTGGTCAAGGGCTTTCTTGGGTATTAGAGACCCTGACCAACCAGGAGGACCCCGTTTGTGGCTGCTACATATTGCTGTTTCATTTCGGAGTCTGCGACCTCCGCAACCACAAAGTCGCCCACCGAAATTATCTTTCAGTGTCGACACCCGCTGTGCCAATCTACGTATATGGCCTAATGAGGGGCTATGAACTCGCCGCTTTGAGCCCCTTCACTAACATATTTCCCCGGGCGCCTTGAAAATGTTCTCCCGACAACCAATTGATTGTTCGCCGTAATTCCACCACTGGAACGAATAAGTCACAGAGATTGGGCCGACCTCGGGAACAGAATGTTCTAACTGCTACTAAGCTGACCAGGACATCCTGTTTCCGTACTCCAGCCGAAAATGCCCATCGACAAGCTCATCCGGTTCTACCTCATAAGCATCGAGGACCAATCATCAACATGACTCAAGAAGGAGGTTCAAATCTCGAGAATGGGCATGTGCCTGACCAAATCTCACCCTCGCCGAAAGGAAAGCTTCAAATCATCTCATATGGCCATTCGAATGGGCCTCTCACGAGCCCAACTGGAGACGGCCGCGGGGAGCAACTCACCTTCTCCGTGCGCGACATTGAAAACCCACCTGCCAGGCTGAGGAGAACGCACACTGGGCTCTCGCCACGACTGCGCAAGGAGGTAATGGCCAATAAGGCTGCAGCTGCGAGGCTGGAAAGTATGTGCACGGGTGTCGAAGCAAAGATGTCAGTATTGGGCAACAACGACGGCCCTCACCTCCTCCTCGTCGGCATCATGTGCGAGGAAGGCAAACACCGGAGTGTGACGTTTGCAGAAGAGCTCTCGAGGCGTATCAGTGCCAGTGGCTGGGATGTTGAAGTCCAGCATCGGGATTTGGCTGGTTTTAACTACGACGGTGTTGAAGCGGAGGACGAGCTTGACTCCGATGCAGCAATCCCTCCAGCCTCGGAGCATGCTAGAACGGGTAGGCGGCAAGGGAAGAAGCAACGCGATCAGGAAAGGAAGAAAGGTAGGTCTTCAGCGCACAAATTTGTAAGCGGTAACGCCGAGCTGGATGAGGATGTGGATTGATTTGACAACAGGTTGTGAGTGACACCTGTGAGTGACTGCTTATTCTAATATGATGCAACTAATGTATTCCAAGCCTCGTACAAGTCTGTACTAGGTAGTCAAGACATCGGATCGTCTTTTTGTCCGGGAATCTACTAAAATAGGACTCTATGAAAGTGCGTATTACCTAGTATGGTAGCTCGGCTATTCGGCCTCCCACTCCTAACCCGTAATTCATTCCCAATCCACCCCCACCAGATGCCGAAATCGAGATCCGGTTTTTGCGGAGAAATCCAGGGACCAATTATGCCCAATGAGAGACATGCCCATGGACTAGGTAACCGCCTCATCGTCCTTGGAGGCGGGTCTGGTTCCGACTGCAATCAGATAAATAGACTTGTCGGCGAAGCAAGCAGACAATTTATGTTTGTGCCGAGGCTGGGTGATAGAGAGCGACGAAAGAACTGAATCGCGAAGTGAGTAGTCTAGAAGTGAGTTTGAAGGAAGCATTTGTGTCGCCTCCTTCCACCAGCAAAGTAGATTATACTGCACCAGGACCATCGCGATGGTATTCTATCAACCGGGGAAGACAGATCACAATCTCCCACGAGATCCATTCAAGGTAATTGAATTTGGCTTCACATAGTCCTGCCAAAGTCTGTCGACTGACACCACCTCCTTCTTCTCATCCAGGCATGCGTGGTCCCCAGACCCATCGGCTGGATCAGCACGGTGTCTCCAGCGAACCCGCCATCTCAAGAAAACGGCACTGCTACCACCGCCAGCAATGGCACATCGGCGCCTGCTCATAACCTGGCACCATACAGCCAATTCAACAACTTAACGTTCGACCCGCCATATGTTATGTTCTCCGCAAATCAGACAGGGTTCGGCGAGCGAAAGGACACGACTCGAAACGCCGAGGCGACTGGCGTCTTCTGCTGGCAACTCGCGACCTGGGATCTACGAGAAGCCGTCAACAAGTCCGCCGAGGCGGTCCCCTACGGTGTGGATGAGTTTGAAAGAGCCGGACTGGAGAAGACGTGGTCGGAAGTCTTGCAGACCCCGGTGCCGATGGTGAAGCAGAGCCCGGTTAGGTTCGAGTGCGAATACTACACAACTTTGAGGCTACCTGGAAATCCTCCGATGGGAACTGTCGACGTGGTCGTAGGAAAAGTGGTCGGAATTCATATTAGTGAAGATGTCTTGACAGATGGCAAGATCGACATTAGGAAAACCCTACCCATTGCTCGTTGTGGTTACTACGAATATATCGTCGCCCGAGAAACATTCGAAATGATTATACCCGGTGACGCTGCCACCTTGTTTGGCCTCGAGGGGAGCGTCGCAAAACACAAGGCGCATCGAGAAGCGGCCGAAAAGACAGCAATGGACGGAACTGGTCCACCTTAGCTATTTCTGTTATTGATCAATTTTCGATCGATTGGTATGCTGATTCTATAATACACTTGATATCCTCGATGTCATGTACCTCTGACTTGTTCATACCGTCTATGCTTAGCTCACCCGGAGGTAAAGGCACTTCAGCTATGCCGTGCAACAATTACCCGATATGAGATAGTTGACTAAGGCCAGTGCAGCGCATCCGGTCATAGTATTGTATTTCTCCGTAGGCTTGAGTGCATCAAACGATACCTTGGCAGAATTTCTCATCCTCTGATAATGTGTCCATGGTTGATAAGCCGGAGGTTGATGTACCGCTCTGAGACTTTTCGGACCACATCGACTTGCGCCGTTCTAACAACGAGCGTTGACTTTCCATTGTTTCCCGGCGTTGGATACCTGTCCAAGAGATATAGTCAGTATGCGGAATAATGCAGGTACGGCGACAACAGCAGCCAGCTGCTCACAGGAAGAATATCATGTATCATGGCTGGAAGCTTCGAACTTACTCATGGGCTTCGGTTTGAAGTTCTCCAAAACCTTGTTAGCCTTGTCAAGTTTCTTCCCTGGGATCGATTGGATATGCCTAGCTCCACTCAAAACTTCATCTCGTGTACGAGACGGCGCGCTGCGCGAAGGGCTGGCGTTTATCCCTCGCTCCTGCCATCGGCCCTCATCTGAGTCGACAGCAAATTCATCATTCTTCATGCGTACCAACACATTATTGAGTTGGGTGCAGAGAATACGCTCCTCACCATGTCTAGGCCCTGAAGGAGCATCTATGGTCTCAATGCTTTCGGAGCTCATTAGACGTTCTCCCATGGCGTAGAATTCGAGATCATCTGAGGCTAATATTGCTTTAAAAGCCTTCACTAGAGCAGATTTTTCGGGTCCTGGAAGAAGAGTGGCTTGCTTGATCTCGTTAAAAAGTGTGTCGATCTCCAAGCTTGTGAGTCCTCGAGTGTCCCTGCACGGTTTTGTGGAATCAGGCAGTTTGCAAAGCTCCCAGAAGGCGTAGAAACAGCCTTGTAATCCTAGGAAGCGACGAAAGGAAGAGGAACCCATCTCGATGACTGCAGTCGCCGCGTACGAGAATCTGTATTCTTTGAACGGACACCAATCGTACTGATCAACATAACTCTGTGTTCCTTCCAGCCCGGGATACACTGATGCAGGCAGTGGAATATGGGCTGGAGACGGTGTCTGCAGGGTTTTGAATTGGGAGGGAGGGCAGGCGCCTTGAAATTGGCGATAACTGACATCGCTTCTGGCAGGAGAGTTCTAATTCGTAAGGGTTAGCAATTCTATTGAAGGGCAGAGCGTTTCTCACTTCAATGGAAGATTCTTCAAGCTCGATTGACAGATTTTCTGGCGCCGCCGCGCTATTTGATTGGGGAGGAGATGAATCCTTCTTGAATGGAGATATCGCACTTCTGAGTGTCAACTCAGCCGTCCATGGGAAGGGTTGGTTTTGATTTCTGGCTGAAGGGAGGTTCTAAGATGCGGTCAGTAATTGTTCTCGAAACCATTGGCGCACGTACCTTCTGTGGTGAGGGAGTTTCCATACCCCTCGCATCATTTCCGGGGCTTTCCTCTTCTCTCTCATTGAGATTTGCTATCAGGTCCAACTCATCCAGACCGAGGGAGTGGGAGTTAGACTGGTTTGTGGCAAATGTGGAGATTGCCGCGTTGCAGGAAGCATTCCGTGGGGAATCTTGCGGGATCGTCTTCATGGCTGGGCTTTCTATATTTTGCTTCGGCTGAGGATATTTGCGTGCAAGGTGAGCCTTGAATCTTTGCCGGATATCCTCATGTGTGGGGGTCTGAATCCATTTCCGAGTACCAAATATGCCTCCCAAGTGTTGATAGACTTGTTCTTGAGATGTTGGCTCGTCTGATAACTCATGGTCGGCATCGTACCTCTCCAATGGGGCGTCTGATACTCTAGATCCAGACATAGACTTCAAAACGGGACTTTTTAGTAGACCAGATCGTTCGCTACTGGCACAGTTTTGAAAAGTTGAAGAAGCGGAACTAGGTGCCCCTCCGCTCCATGGTATGAATTCAGATATACCCGGTTCTCGCCCGCTATGGACTGATGGGGTAGCCACATGTTCACCTGGCTCCGTGTCTGTGCTTGCTCCGGTGTGGCTGTTGGTGTTCGACGAATCACCCACGGTTGTGGTTTGAACCTGCGCCAGATCTTGGACTTTCTCATCATTTGAGACGAAAGTCCTATCAATGGCCACATTTGCAGGAGTGACTGTTGTCACCTTTTTGCTCTGGAAATGTTCATCGTACTCTGTGAGCATTTCTTGTGTCCTTCCTGGCTTGATGTGGTTATTGGGATCAGCAAATGGGTCTTCAATGCTCGAATCTTTTCCTTGTGGTACTGGGGTATCTGCTAGCGAGCCTTGTTTCTGGGATTTTGTTTCGAAGTCACCAAAATAATCCCGAGTTTCTCCTAAATTGAGTGCGTGATGGAGTTCAGGTGAAGACTTCAGGATTCGGGTCTCCGGCGGCCTGGCAGTGAGGATAGCGCCCTGCAATTCTGAGATGAAGCCATGCGCTAGGGGAGTAAATGCTAGTTGGAATGGAGGGAGTGATGGGGCTGGATTGGGTATATCAATGGGAGATGATCTCTGCTCTGGCTCCATAAAAGATATTCCTGGCTGAAAAGTGACCGATTTCCTTGGACTCCATCTGGTGGATTTGGGGGTAGCAATGGAGCAGCTTGTAATGTCATCATCAGCAACGTCTTTCATCTTTGGAGATTGTTTGGCATCTTTGTAAAAGAGGGACGTTGGTGCTCTAATAACATCTGCGAGTGATTCGAGAAATGTCTTTTCTTCTTGTTCGTCTTTCAGGGATGTTTGAGAACGACTACGACGAATCAACTTTGGGAGCCGGGGTCCATTTGTGCTTTTGAGTGGATGTGGGCTTGGGGTCCTCTTTTCACGCAGACTTTTCTGCTGAGTTGGTGTTGCATTTGCTCTGTCAGGGTCATGGTCAGGGTTTGTTGAATCATACTGTGGATAGAGTTCTTCCTCAAGAGCATCTGGCAAGGCCCTGACTGGTGAGACGTTGGCACTGCAGAAAGTTAGTTCAACAACATCCTGGTCTGCCTTCACCACTTACACAGTGAATCTCCCTCTTCTGTAGGAATCTAAAAGAGATGACAAACTTTTTCGAGGAGTAATGGAGGGTATGGTGATAGCGCGACCTCTTTGTGGGGATTTTGTGTGGGAGTCCCCCGATTGAGGATTGTTTGCTTTGCCTCCATCTCTGTTTCGAAGACTCCCAAAAGGCATATTGATGATATGATGCAGCAAGGGCAACAGCTATTGGTCAAAAAGTGGTCGGAGAGATCCCTCAATCGTATCACAGAGTCCAGCAGCAAGATGGGCCATCGAGGAAACAATCTCATGCAGTGAAAGGGTGGGCAGAGATTCAGGATGTGAGACGTTGTGTGATTGCAGGATGATGGAAGAAAAGAAGTTGAGGAAGGATGTCTACCATAGCACCTCCTTCCTGTTCCTGCATTTCAACTGCTTCTTACCTTCACGGAAACAACGACCGATTGATTAGGAACCTCTCGTAGTGGTGCTAGACCAAACTGACATCATATTCACGTGGCATCGAGGTATCGGCGTACCTTTCTTTATTCAGGAGTGTCACGATTGATGAGCACCCACAACCCATGGTGGGTGATTCAAAGCAAGAGACCTCCACCTCCATAAGGAGGCAAGTTCAATTGGGAATAGATACTAACAAGTCCTGTCAAGGTGGTCCTCCATGATCCACCGTAGGCAATATGTGTACCTACTGGTACCCTCACAGTAAATAACCCGCTGTACGTCAGTTACGCTGAAATTCAAGCTGGACAGTCCTAATAAGCAGAAATCACGACTCACTGTGTCCTGTGCCTTGTAAAAGGCATTGGGAAAAAGCAGTTTTGGGAGCCTTATACAATGGACAGTTCCAAATGTCATTTAGCAAAGGGAGGGCCCATACCTGTTTATTCGAGAGGCATGGCAGCAATGCCGAGCACGAGGTCAGGCTTCGTTTCAATAACCCTCACCATCGGAAAGTACAGTGTCCAATATATTACCAAGGGCTTTAGATAAAGAAGTACGCCTCACCTTGTCTAAGGCCTCCTGCTGGAGATGTGTCGGTCCAAATGAGAGGTTCCTTCGTGACGCTGACAATTAGAAGGCGTGAAATTTGGTCCGTGGAAGTGCCTGAAATTCCAACGAATCGCGCCAAGCATCTCCCAATTCAACAGGATGACATTTTTATCACCGACCGTTTGTAATAATCGCTGATCCACATTATTGAGCACTCGTACTGAGGGCCAATTGATGGGCACCTTGGTCTGGAAGACCCTGGTAGAACCCATCAAAATCTCGGATTCGTCCGTACTATTCTTCTTCAGCCATGCACAGGTTGGGATTTAATATGGTGGATGAGCGTTACTGATGCAGCAGAACTGAGGCGAGCTTCAGTTATAGTACTCGCTAATCTGAACAGCTTTCCATCCATACTTGAGCAAACCATGAGAACTGCCGTTACTGCTTGAACTGCTATTCCTCAGCAAGAGTCTTCCCCAAAGCCCGGCATTCTCTTGAGCTCTTTCGAGTTGAAAGAATGCAGCTCATTACAATTCTATTGTATTGTCTGAACGCATGGTTCATAATACCTGCTGCCGGCTCTGATAACCAATATGGTCCGCTCAACTTCAAGGCAGCTTTTGGGCCGTCACCGGAGCCGTTCACCGTCGACGTCAATCCTACGTTCATCGAACAGACAAGAGTCAAAGCCAGCTTGACACGTCTTGCCATTGATATCGATGTCCCCCCGTTCACAGAAGGTGTCCCTTCGAGTAACATCTCCGCCATTGCCAATTTTTGGGCCAATGACTATGACTGGGCCGCCGTGCAAAGTGACCTCAATCGCCAATTCCGGCATTTCACCACAACAATTCCCCCTCTGAACGACTCCAACATAACATTCCCGGACACTACACCGCTCCACTTCGTACATCATGTCTCACCCCGATCTGACGCGATACCCATGCTTTGGATCCATGGCTGGCCAGGCTCGTTCCTAGAAGTTGGCAAGATTCTGGAAGATTTAGTTGAGCCGTCGGATCCATCCGATCCTGCCTTTCATGTTGTCGCACCATCGATCCCCGGGTTCGGTTTCTCTCCGGCGCCGACGACGCCTGGTTTTGGATTGATCGAAGCCGGTGCAGCTTTTCACCAGCTCATGCTACAGCTAGGCTATGAGCGCTTTGTGATTCAAGGCGGCGACTTCGGCTCTCACACCGCCCGCTATATGGGTAACGCTTTTCCGGACTCTGTGGTCTCTATCTTGTGCAATTTGTACGGTGTCGTCGCAAATGACACAGACCTCGCTCGGCAAGCGGCGAACGAAACCACCACGGAAGAGAGCGCCTACATCGAATTTCTCTCCCCGACAGTGCCCTTTGCACAAGCTTTTTGGGACATAGAAGCGTTAATCCCATTGCAGATGGGCATCCTCCTGACGGATAGCCCAGTAGGCAATCTCGCCTGGCCATATATGGGCATGCGTGGGTTTACACCCGGATATGAATGGGCCTTTGAGGATCTTATCACCTGGGCGATGCTGCTATACATTCAAGGTCCGTACGGTAGCGTCAGGATCTACCGTGAGCTGAAAAGAGTAATCCTACCCTTTCAACCCCGCTCTCCTTGAAAGCAATCAAGTTTCAATACTGACAATTTGCAGGAGGGCACGCTTGACTTCTATTACCCGTATGTTCCAGTCCCTACAGGCGTACTGCAATATTTCCCCGATGCAGGATATGGCGCACCGCGGGAATGGTGTGAACGTACCGCCCACGTGACATTCTTTGTACGCAAAGATCCATCTGTCCTCGGCGGCCACTTCCCAGCACATGTGAACCCAAAAGAACTGGTATCCGATATTCGAGCCTTTTGGTCGTCACCCGCAGGTGCATGGTTGGTGGGCTCTGTGGAGCACGGATGGATGGTATAGCGGGTGGTGGTAGAAATGAGATTTCTCTCCTGTTATCGTCTCATTATGTCAAAATGAATTTACTGCTCCTCCCAGGGTTAGGGCCAAGGAATATTCCAAACAGTGTCTGAGGGTGAAGCCAATAATTCAGTGACTAGGTCCTTCGAGTCTTGAGCAATGAGTTTATCAACTCTTCTAATATGGTAGGACTCCACACGACCGCGATTGCAACCATAACATCCATAAAATCCATAGCACAGCTTCAAAATTTGCGAACGCACTCAACGTGGATCGGACTACCCTTGGTCCTTCAAGCGATTTAGCATTTCAGCGTAGGATGGGATCTCGCTAGAGCCAATGCTCGGGTCATGGATCTGGACACGGAATTTCTCCACGAGGGCGGCCATGTGACAGGCGCAGACGATGACACCATCGACGAGCAGCTCACCGTCCCCTTCCTCAAGCCACAATTCATAGTCCTTGGTCAGATTATCTATCGTCGTCAGCTCCATGCTCCCGCTGCTGACGGCCCTAGGGCGGATTTTGTTCGACGACAACTTGACCTTCTCCAGCGGTGTGGATCCAGGAGCACACAGCCCACAGTTCTGACTCGATCGGCTGATAGCCCAGACGACGAGGCCCGCGCGGTAGATGCAGTTCATTGCGATCGGGTTTATGGGGATGTTCTGAGCGCGAAGGGCTGGCGCGTGCTCCGAGTGCAGACGCAGGATTTGCGCCGCGTGCCACAGTGCATCCTTTGCACGTCCGGATCTCGCCCATTCGTGCACCAGGCTTTCCATCTGCCGTTTCGCGGGATTCGAGGTGCTGTCCCGAGTAAGGGATATCGCTAATCGTCGTAGAATTTTCATGTCGACGTATACTCTCAAAAGAGAAGCGTGGTACAGCAGAAGTGAACTGAGGTACTTTTCCTTTTCGCTTGGATGGGGGCAGTACTCCCTATGCGAGGTTCGGAATTGCTCCATTGTGACTTGCCAGATTCCCCACAACACAGGCCAGCTTTGGCCAAATCCACCAGCACTCAAGTTTTCGGGTGCATCCTGACCGCCTAGGAAGCCATCAATCGCCGTCGCCGGATGCTGAGTTTCCTCCCAGGACCTCGCTTGCATCGACACAAGACCGAGTTCGAAATCAGATATCGTTCTGAATCCTGGCAGGTTCAACCTACTGCATGGTGACAACCGAGACATGGCCAAGAAGCATTGAATTCCATATGTGGAGCTTGTACGGTTCGACGGCTCTTGGCTGATGGTCTCTTTCCATTTTTCCGGGCTGCTATTCCAGGCCTTATCTGTACAGGGGAATGGGAGACAAAGCTCTTGAAATCTCATAGTGGGCGGCAAGTCGTCGAGAATTTGAAGATAGCAATCGAGTCTCAAGGTTGAAAATACCAGTCTCTGCTTCTCTTCCCTGACTACCCAGCGCGAAAGTGGACTGGCAGCTTGGTCATCTTGGGATACGATTGTCTCGAAGTCCAGGAGCCCCGCCCTTCTGATCTGGTCGACTAAAGTAATGATGTGTGAACGAGCCTCAGCGATTTCTGAGGCGTCATTGTGATAGAGAGTAAATAGGATAGTCAATAAATACGCCTGGTAGGCTGCTAGTGACGGGGCCTTTCGATTAGGCGTTGCATCCTGAATCCTTTCTCTCAATATCTTCCTCAGTCGGCCGTTTAGTCCACTGACCGAACGTAGAACAGCCTTTTCATGGTTGGGACTGACCAACAGCCCTAGCAGACCCACTGCACATTTCAACAGCAAAGGTGCCTTCCTAGCCCAGAATGATTCCTCGTGAATTAGAGACCATTGGTGGTGCAGACTAGTAAAATAGCTTTGCAGAAATGAGACTGCACAAAGTTTTTGGATGGTCTCGGCATATTCCATTGGGAGGGCGGCTTCGGCACTTCGTAAAACCTCCCCTTCATCCAGTGGATATGAATATTGATCTACCCCACGCTCATTCCTAGGACGGCTGAAGTCTCTGTCAGTCAATGTCCCTGGTTTCATAGATGCCGTAGTGGTCGTTGTGGCGGTCCTGGTCCGGTCATCTAGAAGGGAGCTGATGTCGTTATCCCGTTCACGAACAAAAATGTCAATGCTCCCATGATCTGAACCCAGTTCCAAGGTCGAAACTGTGGTAAGAGGAGTCAGAGATTCCCAAAGCGGGCGTACTGGAGGTTCCAAAAACAACAATGGAGCGATGAACCGATCATCGGGTTCGTTGCTGTGGACACTTGCATTTGAGATTTGGTCGCTACTGGAGGGAGGAAGTCGGCCGAACGAGGCAGATGATTCCACGTCTGTGGTGAGCGGGACTGGGTGGTCGATCAACGTCGAATCTTCTTCACATGACGCATTGCTATTGAATCCATCCTCGTCGGATTCATATGTTGTGCTCAGTTGAGCTGATCTTGATCCTGACCAGAGTGGATTCTCGACATGAAATCGTTGATGCCGAAGCAGAGCATCTCTAGTTAACACGGAAAGATTAGCATTCGTCCTACGAAATAAACCATAGAAATCAACAATTTCATAATGCCAGCCTTACTTTCTTGCGAATGCCCGACAACAGGTAGGACAGGAATGAGGGCGTGATCGGGTATGTACATTGCTCTTATGCCTAAGTAAATGGTATCTTCGCCGGAATGTCTTGTTGCAATTATCCTCCGAACAAACCCAGGAGGTCATTTTGACCACATCCTCCAAGAGTGTGAAGTAGAAATCGACACATTCGAAGAGCTGGGAGACTAGTTAAGAGGTCCTGACCCGGCACGCTAGAAGACGAAATCCTCTTTGGGGACCCCGCAAAAATCCACGAGTCGATGAGCAATTTGGATTTCTGGGGGTTTGATAGGATGAGTGGGTTATCATCGCCTGTAGTATTAGTCTTTCAGAAAGCCCCAGCAGCACCTGACTTGAAGGAATGTGTCATGGAACATCTGGTCTTCCAAGGGAAAACCCCACACTAGGGAGATGCTGAATGTTGACCCCACCTCGACACTCGTAATGTGATGGTGTGGGGCAGTCACCCACAAGACCACCTAACAACGGTACTTACGGAGGAGGAACCGATGTCCTCAACTGGACAAGACTGAGCCTCGTGAAGTGTAGGCAACTCAGGAGTAGCACCACTGGAATAGACTGTTAGGTTTTGTTCCATCTGTGGAAAATGGTGCCCAGCCATACGCTTTGCTTGTGGTGAAATTTCAAATGTTCAAAGGCACTCACTCCTTTGGCTGTATGCTGACTGACAAGGCTAATTCGAGGGGTGTTTCGGCGCGTGTGTTGCAGAATATTCGAGTGGAACAGCATTATGGCTGTTACTATTTCCTCGTTCTTAGCTAGATCGCTGTGTCTGCAATGGAGGCTGCTTTATTATCATGAGAGGCTGATTGCTCGGTCCTACGACTGTGTAGGCTGATGATGAAAAACCGAGGTAGAGGTTAAGGAACTTCATATACTAGGCCTTCAAATGAAGAAATTATCCCGCAGATATTTGAGAATGCATGAGCAAAGACCTCGATGTGCAAGCTTCAAAGCGCTTATATACCTAGGTACGCGTCCTTTATCAAGCCCTTGAGGCCGTGCTTAACCCCACAAGTGCTCCTCCCCACGTATCGAGACGCGCTTTACAACAGAGGTTTGAATTCTGCTTACGGCACTATTGGGCCTCCCTGGTATTGGTGGTCTTGATTCAGCGACAAATTCAATCGCAAGAGTAGACTCAGTAGCCTCACCCCGAGTGAGCGAGGTGGCCTCCATGATAGCAAACTCACGTGGTAGCCTCGTGAGGCTTGGCAAGGCTGTGGAAGACGACATCGGATTTGGTAAAATTGTAAACAGATGATGTCAGCGAAGAGGACTTTCGCCAGATCAAAGTTCCACCAAGAATTCATCAATCCAACCCAGCTCAACGGCCGAACCAGCTTCAAACAATTCCATCACAAAGGAGCGCTAAATGGTTGTTGCGCACAAAGATTTACTTTATAAAAGCTCTGTCCTGGAGGTATGTAACCATTCTGTTCCCACACCAAGAAGGCGCTTAGAGCTAACCAACATGATCTCAGACAAACAACAGCAAAGGAAGCACCTCCGTAGCTTAAGCTTAGAGGAATTAACAAAAGGCAGCACTACTACCTGCGCTCCTTCAGAATCAGTCCTTCGACGTAATACTCGTCCTGGCCGCGAGAAATCTTGTGTTCAGCAAGCAGATCGTGGTTGTCCTGCCAACACCAGCGGAGGCGCCACACCACCGCCTCCTCAGACGAGGACACCCGCATTTCTGCCGCTCAACCAGTCCGACGCCCCAATTCCTGCTTCGCGAACTCCCCTATATACTTCCAAAAAGCCGTTCTTCAGGCCTTTTAATCCCAATGTTGTTTTTGGGTCCCGCGTGAATAACCCACAATTCTTCAACTTCAACTTCCCAGGCAACATGGTTCGGGAACAGGAACCTCCTCGAAACCCTCTCGCGCCCTCCATGGGGAACACAGTGCCGCCTCAGAAGAGCCAAGATATGGGTAAATCAATAGACCAGGAACCTATAACTGCTCTTCAACCAGAATTCGGCAAGCCAACTGCTCTCGGGGCGTCACCGCAACCCTATTCACGTACTCAGCCACTGGTTAGACCAACGGCCAATGTAGCAGCACCTCGACGGGCGGGTGGCAGTCAGAATGACAAGTACTCAAATCTTTTCGTCCCTACGAAGAAGCCTACCCAGCGTCCTGAACTGCATAAGCCTCAATTCGTCACAAATCCCTTACAAGCATTCCGAGACATCAAGAGCGGTACCCACCAACCTCAAAAGGCTCCTACGTCCAATGACGACGATGATGTTTTTGAGATTCCCAAGCCCACCACCTTCCCTACGTGGCAACCTAAACCCATTCCCCAGGCAACATTCTCCTCTCAAGCCTCTACGAATCCTTATTACAAGCCTCAAAATTTCATTGACCTCACACTTGAGAAGACTGGATTTGCCACAAATCGCAGCATGCATTCACAGGAGGAGTTCTACTCATCCACCGACCCATACACCTATGTGGATGCGGCAAAAGCAAACGAGAACATAAAAGCCCTTCTTGAAGGAGCCTTCGAAGATGAAGAAGATCAGCCCCGAACAAGAAGACGAAAGAAAGCACTAGACGCTAAGCTCGATGATCTAGCTGACAAATTGAATGGTATGGATGTTAGGGATGAAGACAAGAACGAAGATCGGGAAGTGAAAGAAGAAGAGGGGGAGGACGAGGACGAGGAAGATGACGGTACAGTCGATGGCCTGAAAGTCAAGTTACTACCTCATCAGATCGATGGTGTGGCCTGGATGCGCGACAAGGAGGCTGGCACCAGGAAAACCAGAGGAGTCCTTCCAAAGGGCGGCATTCTCGCAGATGATATGGGTCTTGGAAAAACAATTCAGTCAATTGCATTGATTCTGACAAATCCAAAGCCCAGCAGAGAAGAGCTCGAGAAGAGCTCGCGCAAACTGCCTGAAGCTATCGGGAAAGGAACTCTTGTTGTGGCTCCCCTTGCCTTAATCAAGCAGTGGGAAGGAGAGATCAAGGATCGGATCGAAAAAGAACATGCCCTTAAAGTTTGTGTACATCACGGACCTAGCAGGGCCAAGAGCTATCAGGACTTGAAGAAGTACGATGTTGTGATAACAACTTATCATACTCTCTCATCAGAGCATGCCGGTTCCGAAGGCAGTCTTAAAGTGGGATGTTTCGGTATCCACTGGTATAGAGTTATCCTCGACGAAGCTCACTCAATCAAGAATCGCAATGCGAAAGCTACGAAAGCAGCATGTGCCCTCGAGTCTGAATATCGGTGGTGTTTGACTGGAACACCCATGCAGAACAACCTTGATGAATTGCAGAGTCTTATTCATTTCTTACGCATCAAACCATATGATGACCTGAACAGCTGGCGCGAACAGATCACGAAACCCATGAATAACGGCAGAGGAGGACTTGCTCTTAGGCGGTTGCAGGTGTATCTGAAGGCTTTCATGAAGCGAAGAACAAAAGACATTTTGAAGCAAGACGGTGCTTTGAAATCTGGAAATGGAGAGGAAGCCAAAACTGGCAAGGGCCCGGGCTTCAAGATAGTCGCTCGTACGGTGGAAAAGGTTGAAGCACAATTTACGGATCAGGAGCGTGAATTCTACTCTAGATTGGAGGACCGGACAGACAGAAGTCTGAATGCTATGATGGCTGGGAATAAGATGAGCTATGCCTCAGCCTTAGTCTTGCTGATGAGATTGAGGCAAGCATGCAATCACCCCAAGTTGACAGGTTCCGACCTTGCCAGGGAAAGAGATGCAATCATGGGAAGCCAGACACCCAACCGACGGAAAGCAAGCGCCGATGATGAGATGGATTCTATCGCAAACATGCTGGGAGGATTGTCTGTGGAGACTAAGAATTGCGACATGTGTCTGACAGAATTGTCTGCCAACGAGGCTTCCAGCGGGGCTATTCGCTGCACTGAATGCGAAGCAGATCTCAAGAAACAGAACAGCAATGTCGACGACAAGAAGCGAGCAAAGCGGGAGAGAAGAGCAAAACAGGAGCAGAAGACGGTCGCGGCTCAGCGCAAACAAGCTCGCCGCGTGATCAACGACAGCGATGATGAAGAAGAAAATCAACCAGAGGATGAGGTCGAGGACGAAGAAAGTTCGGATGATGATTACTCCTCGGAAGACTCTGCCCCTTCACTTGAACCCAGCATCATGCAATCGACCAAGATCCGCCATCTGATCAAGATTCTCAGGGCAGACGCGCACGATCACAAATATATTGTATTTTCTTTCTTCACTTCCATGCTCGATCTGATTGAGCCATTTCTCAAATCAAACCGACTTCGATACGTTCGATATGATGGGCAAATGCGAAATGATGCTCGTGAAGCTAGTCTCAACTCGCTTCGTAACGACCCTTCAACGCGTGTGCTCCTCTGCAGCCTGAGGGCGGGATCTCTGGGCTTGAATCTGACCGCCGCCAGCCGAGTGGTGATTCTTGAACCATTCTGGAACCCCTTCGTCGAAGAGCAGGCAATTGATCGGGTGCATCGACTCAATCAAACTCAGGATGTGGTAGTTTACAAGTTCACAATCAAAGATACCGTGGAAGAGCGAATCCTGGATCTTCAAGAGAAAAAGCGCGAGCTGGCAAAGGCCACGATCGAAGGCAAGAAGGGTGGCATGAAGAACTTGTCGCTGCAGGATATGATGAAGCTGTTTGGGCGCGATGCCGAACGTGAGCATCCCGTCAATGCCAACGAAGTTGGCGGAATTGTTGGTGGCACGGCCCCTCGGGGACGAGGATTGCTGGATTCCCGCGCGGGCGCCAGCCAGTCTTCCGCCGCTGCGAATATGTCTGGGGTTTCCAGAACCTCGACCATGTCGTCGGCCGCTTCGTCGTCTCACGCTCCTATGACAGCTCGGGATATGGAGAAGGAGAAGAAGCGCTGGGCCGCACCCGCACCCGCACACGTTACAAAGCCTCTAAGATACGAAAATTCACTGTACGACCGGAGAGGTTGATCTTCATCGCTTGATCAGATGATGCAAGTAATGATGATGATGATGATGATGACACTGGATGAGTAGAGTACTCTTCACAAGGTTAGATGGGAATGGTCTTTTTGCTTTTTTTATGTTTTGAGTAGATTCAATCAATGCCATCCCTTAGATTTGTCGGCGGTGGCTAACGAGCTATTATTTACAATGAAGCGGAAGGGAAGGGGCTTACTATTACCTTAATAATACCTCTTTGTCTACTTTACTTAGATAGACTTCGAGTTATTAGTCGCCGAGAACAAGGACTGTTATTTAACACAGTGTTTTATCATTGGTGTATACTCAATACCTACCTAATGATGACAGGACAAAATCCCCTGATTCCATTTCAAAGTGCTCACTCATTCATTGTTCGCTTCAAAACCCCCCCACGAGCCACTAAGCAGCGGCCCCCCCCGGCGGCCCACACAGGCTGAACGCGTAATACTATCTGCAGCTTCGTACGGAGTATTAATTATAATACACTTGCGGATGAATCTGCACACTGGTATGATTCAACTAGTTGTTTCTCCTGTCGCATATGTTGCACAAACCTGACAATGCCCAATCACGGACCCCTCTCCAGCAGACCCCGTGACTGTATATGATATGGGTTATATCCACTTGGGATAATAGTTCTCTAAAAGCCTCACTGTACACGAACGGAAACGAAACGAAACCCTCGGAAGCGGAAAAAAAAAGAAATGGGCAAAGAGGGAAAAAGAAGGTTCCAAATGCGCGCGGTTTTGAAAAAAAGTATTATATTGTGTACTGTACTGGAAAGCACGAAGGGCACCCGGGCTAAGCAAAGCAAGTGTTAAGTTGCTGAGCGGGGGGAGGGAGGGGTGGAATGAAGCTACGACGGTTGAAGCTATGTTCAACTGGAGCTGACAAGTCTGTATGGTGAGGTGGAAAATATGACCAACCGGAGCAAACAACCAGGCTATAAGATGGAGTTGGCATCGAGAGACATAAGATGGAGTCGGCATCGAGAGACATAAGATGGAGTCGGCATCGAGAGACATAAGATGGAGTCGGCCTCGAGAGCCAACAAGCCATTAGGATCAATTGGTCTGGAGACACGATGGTTGAAAACAAGTTCAACGGAGCCACCAAACCATTAGGATCAATTGGTCTGTCGGTCGCTGCGATTATAGACACGCGCGACGCGACGCGACAGGGCTGTAGAAGATGGTGTCTGCCGAACCCTCATACTCCTCATAGATAGTCAGTCACTCGGGAGCGGGACCCAGGTCAAGGCAAAGTGTTTGCTGGACAGGAAAGAGCACACACCCACAGTAATAGTTGAGGGATTCTTCAGAAGCACTGATTTCCCATGGAACTTGAAGAAGGACCACATCCCATTCAGTATGCCTCGGACAGCATTGGAATGCGGCTGGAGTAAGTCAATCTTCAAGATACGATACCAGCCGTCTAACTTGAAGCCTTTGCCTTGGCTAGTTTGAGGGGAAATTGCAATAGCTGCAAGCAGACTCCATGCCATTGAGCTGAATTCAGCGTCACCCGCACCAACAATTTTTGGGTAGGGTTTGCTGCAACAGGCCGTGAGTTTTCGGAGCCTTGGGCACAATGGCAGCAACACTTTTGAGTCAAACAGCGTAGCAATGGCATAACTCGTCGTTTAGCAAGGAATGTTTCAGCGGCACAGACAGAGATCTCGTCAGGTGTCGTGGTCTTTGCATCTAAGGCAGCTTGAAGTTTGTTCTCTTCAGCATGAGCAGGTTGCAAATTTGCACCTCTTCAGATGCCCTATTCTTTGCATCTCCTTTATCGAATAATGAGTATGTATATATTCAACGGGCATCATTATTCTTCGTCGTCATCGCCGTCGTTGTATGATTGGAATGATTCAACAACGGGGACGCCACGTCGTATCTTCTCCAATCTCTCCGATATCAGTGCGTGCTCCTGACGTGATCTCCAAGGCAGCTTGTAGCTGGATATCTTGCAAATCCGCTTCTAGACTCTTGATGCGTGTGTCCACAGCAATCCCACTAATTCCCAAAATGGGGTGGCCTCTATA